>Ga0209208_10002412_pt1 | contig 26711 bp, 24 predicted proteins | sample S1TSphfallax_3_FD_187694 | JGI IMG/M metagenome (GOLD analysis project Ga0209208, IMG submission 187694) | Host-associated microbial communities from peat moss isolated from Minnesota, USA - S1T2_Fd - Sphagnum fallax MG (SPAdes) (version 2) | ecosystem: Host-associated > Plants > Peat moss >...
CCCTTAGTTTAGCTTGACCATCAGACAGTAAATAATTTTCAACACTACAGTTCTCATACCCATATTTTGCTCCGGGTAACTGAAGATTAATTCTGGAGTATCTGTAGGCTTCTAAAAAAGGGAGGAATATCTCATTAACTAAAGCTATATTATATCCACTTAGTTCAAAACCTAAATCCAAAAATCCAGAGCCACTGAAAAAAGAGAAAATTGTCGGAGATTCAGCCATAGGACATATTAATGACGTTTTTGTCGCTCGTACTCCCACCGCCACAGGAATACCATCAAGACCACGATTCCCAATTGAAGGGCGAAATTAGGCAAAGTACTTTCCAGATTGCGGCCGGCAAGTAGGCGGAATAAAAAAATGAATGCCCCAATAAAACCAGAAGCGCCAAAAGCAATGTAGATAAATTGGCGCAAACCCCGATAGGGAGCGGCAATTTCTGCTTTTAGCCGGGCATACTGTTCAGGTTGAAGACGATTTTGGGAATTTGGGTCTGTCATAATTAGATAATGCTATAGTATCAAGGTGTATATGCCGATGTGGCTCAGTGGTAGAGCAGCTGATTCGTAATCAGCAGGCCACGGGTTCAAATCCCGTCATCGGCTTCGCAGAAGGCCTTTAATAAATTGATACAATTGGCAATTGCTCCTAGATGAGCGATTTCATAGCCATGAGTGTTTTGGGTAGGAAATGCCAAACATGCGGCGCGGCCAACGTGACCAAATTTCATGGCGATTGAAGCATCACTACCAAATCCATTCAGAATTGCTAACTGTACTGGCATCCCTATTTGCTGAGCAACTTGGCACAGTTGTGTGTTCAAGGTTTCATCGTAAATACCGTATCCATCCTGACTGAGGATGACAGGGTTTTTACCTTCCTGAATGGGATATTCACTGGAAAGGGGACAAATTTCCAAAGCAATTAAAGCGTCAAGGGATTGGTTTTGAGTAAAAAACAATGCCCCAATAGCTCCCACTTCCTCTTTAGCTGATGCCACCAGATAAATATCTACTGCTGGTTGGTTCAAGGTTTGGGCCAAAGCTAGCAGGATCGCTACAGAGGCTTTATTATCCAGGGTATAACTGGCAATATAATCTTTTAATCTGACTGGTCGCTTGCGATGCTTGCCGACCACCATTCTCGTTCCGGGTCGAATCCCTGCGGCTGTGAGTTCGGCACTGCTGTACTTGGTTTCAACCCAGACATTTTCCCATTTGACTGTAGTCTCTTCCTGTTGCACTTTTTGGGGAGATTCATGGGAAACGTGACGGGAACCAAAACTGAGTATCCCGCTGATTGTTTCCTGGTCCCCCAGTAAATCTACAACCCCTTCACCATAAATCCAAGGGTAAGAACCACCTAGCTTGCGGACTTCAACTCGACCTGCATCACCCACAGATTTGACAATTGCCCCAATTTCATCTTTATGGGCGGTAATGGCGATCGCTCGCTGGGGATTTTTGCCGGGAATTTTGGCAATGATATTATCAGCGCGATCGCCCCAGACTTCTAGACCCAGGGTAGCAAATCGCTGCCATAACAACTGATTAATTTCTTGCTCCGCACCACTGGGGGAATGGTGCATGACTAATTCGGCAATTATGTTAAATAACTCATCGTAGTTCCACATAGAACTGAATCACACTAGTAAAATTTTATTTTAATTGCTAGGGGAACTCTTTAACTTCAACGCTTCCGCTGCTGAGATCCCTTCCCCCTGTGTACCGAAATACCACAAAGCTACAGCTGCCTCCGCACGAGTTACTGGTTTTTTGGGTTGAAACAGTGTCGTGTAGCCAAATACCCGCCGAATATTTGACTGTTCACCATTTTGGAAATCAGCTAAGATTGCCCGTAATGCTTGGGGGTCTATTTTCCCTGCATCCTGAAAACCCCAAGTTTGCTTAATTGTATCTAAACTAGCAGCAGGTAAACCTTGGCGAATATCTAGGGGAACCTTCCACATGACTAGCTGCTCCCGTGTTAGGGGTGCATCAGGACGAAACAGAACCGCTGTAGTATCCCCAGATAAGGAACTAGGAATTATGCCAGCTTCGGCCAACCCCTGAATTGAGGCAAAATCAGGGTTTCTGGGGGTGATATCTGGAAAAACTGGTTGAGTTTCTGCTGATGCCAAGCGAATTTGTTTAGCTGGGTCGTTAGCATACATTGCGTTGTTCGCAGCAAGTAACCAAAGCGCATACTCTCGACGGCTGATGATTTTTCCGGGTTCAAAGTTATTTTTATTAGCTTTTCCATCCCCCGAAAACACACCGTTAGCCGCTAGGTCTTGTATATGTTGTTGCCATTCTGGAGTTAGTTGAGTTAAATCCTCGAATGGTGGAGATCCAACTGTAGGGTTAGGTGTATTTGTTGGGGGGGTTGTAGGCAAGGGACCAATCAACTTGCCATCGGCTGACTGGGGAGTATTATCAGCGGTATTACTGTTGGGAATATACTCGAGTAATAATTCAGTAGATGTCTGAGGTTGGCCGGGTTGAGTGTTGGTGACTGATTTGGCTTGAACATCCACCTTAAGCAGCGAACTCTGGCGACGTGCCGTCAATGAGTCTCCACTATCATCCGTGGGCTGTGGTAAGATTTGCCAGTTATTTGCCTGAAGTTGACTGCGGTAATAACTGGTGATGACATTGCTGGGATCAAGACTTTCCCAACGTATTACTAGGTTGTTCCCAGTACCACTGGCAGGTCTAACCTCCTCAAGTTTAGCATTGGGGTAAACAGGGATATCCTTGGGGAAATCAGTCGGTAACTGGACTGTAGATGGTGTTGGCTGGGGTTGCGGTTGTCCAACAACTACATGGTTGTTTTGCAGTGTGGGATCTGCGGCTAAAGACTTCTCGAGGTTTTTAGCAGATGGACCATTAGCACAGGCAGTTAATGAAGAGAGTAAAACAGCCAAACTCAAAAGGAAAGGTAGCGGTTTGCGGGGCAACACAGGAAGTCACAAATTGGGTGTTTGTCCCTACCCTAGCACGGAGACAGGGGGAGAAGACTAATTCCGCCTCCCTTGTGTGATCATTAATCGTCTGAAGTGGTACGATATAGAAAAGCCCTCCTTTAGCCTCACTCACAAGGGAAGGGATAGTGATCACTAATCTGTTATTTAACTGACGACGGTAAGCTGAATCAGGTAAGATACGGTAAGCCTCTGTGTACACCGATTCTTGGGAATCTGTGTCGTCAGTAAGATATGTCGAGGGAAGTCTCTAGCTATTGGCTAATTAAATCTGGTTCCCTAAGGAATGCATTGGACGAATTTGATTACTCCCCCAAAGACAGCAATTAAATACGTCTGTCACCGTACTATTTTAGTATAAAAGCTTCTATAAGCTACCGCTAGGTGAAATAGAGGCTGGGGAATGTAATCTCGAGATGAAGTCCTAAAAAGATTTGTCGCAGATCAAAAAGGCAGATCGGATAGGAGTAAGAAAAATCTAAAATAGATATTAAATTTAAGAAAAAGAACGGCCATCGACAACTGTCAGTCCATTTTACTTTCTGTAAAGCATCGCCGGGTTGTTACCAGTGCTGAAACACAATTACATGCTAGTTTCCCAGGATCAGCCTATCTATTCAGAGGCCCCACTCCAACTGTTACTTTTTGTCGATGGACGACCTAAGTCCCGACAACAGGTACAGCGAATCCGAGCTTACTTAAAGGATTTAGAAACTGAGTATAGTTTTGAACTCCAAATTATTGACGTTGGGCAACAACCCTATTTAGCAGAACACTTTAAGCTAGTAGCGACACCTGCTTTGGTGAAAATCCACCCGGAACCACGGCAGATTTTGGCTGGCAGCAATATTATTGCCCAGTTAAAAACCTGGTGGCCCCGCTGGCAGGCTGGGGTGGATGCTTTTTTAAAATTACAGGAAGACTTACAAGATAGGATCGAAGAAAATGGTCGGGTGACATCCCCTAAATCGACAATCCGTTCTGTTGCTGTTTCTGCTGAATTGATCCGTTTGTCAGACGAAATTTTTCGGATGAAACAAGAAAAAGAGCAACTCCAAGAACAGCTACAATTCAAAGATCGGGTGATTGCTATCCTAGCACATGACCTTCGCAATCCCCTCACTGCTACTGCGATCGCGATTGAGACTCTCCAATCTAACTTTAATCTGGACACAGGAGGATTTGGACACCTAAAACCAGGGATGATACTGCATTTATTAAAACAAGCCCGTTCCCAAACGCGGATAATTGACCGGATGATCGCGGATCTGTTGCAGGTAGGTCGCGGCAATGATACAGAACTGCCAATCACACCCCAAAAATTGGAACTAGGTAAACTTTGCCTTGCCATCCTTGAGGAACTGCGCGATCGCTACACCGCTAAATTACAAAATCTCGAAACAGATATTCCCAAAGACTTACCCTGTGTATATGCCGATCCGGAACGTATTCGTCAAGTGTTAATCAATCTTTTAGATAATGCGATTAAATACACCCCTGCGGGTGGTAAGATTAGTGTTGCCGGTTTACACCGTACTGCCCAAAAAGTTCAATTCAGCATTAGTGACACTGGTCCTGGTATACCCTTGGAGAATCGCGATCGCATCTTTGAAAATCACTTCCGTCTACAACGGGATCAAGGAACAGAAGGTTACGGTATTGGTCTTTGTCTATGCCAACGGATTATTAGAGCACACTATGGCCAAATTTGGGTAGACTCTTCTCCGAACGGTGGTGCCTGGTTCCACTTTACACTACCAGTTTATCCGTCTTAGTGACTCAATTCACAATTATCCGGTTGCGCCCCAGTGCTTTTGCTTGGTATAGTGCTTTGTCAGCTGCTACGACTAAATCTATGGGTGATATGTTCCCGGTAGGAATAGTAGTTCCTATCCCCATACTTAGGGTGACATACTCACTCACACCAGATCGAGGATGAACAATTTGCAAATCTCTCACACCTGCTTGCATTGTTGCTGCTATGTTGACAGCCCGAGATGACTTGGTATTTGGCATAATCACGGCGAACTCTTCACCCCCATAACGAGCTACTAAATCATGTTTTTTCTTGATTTTACTATTTAAAACATCACCTACCTTTTTTAAGCAGATATCTCCAGCTGGATGACCATATTGATCGTTATAGTATTTGAAAAAGTCTATATCACACAAAATCAATGATAAAGGTAATTGCTCCTGTTCTAATTTGAGCCACTGAGTATTGAGATAATAATCAAATTGGCGACGATTGGCTAACTCAGTTAAAGCATCTACATAGGCTAATTGCTGTAAAGTTTGGGTTGTTTTTTCTAAGTGCTTATATAGTTTTGCCTGTTGTAGTAGTTGTTCCAATTTATGGCGCAGCAGGGCCCAACTAATTGGCTTAGTAATATAATCAGTGGCTCCAGATTTAAATGCCTGATTGATTGATTCTTCATCTTTTAAGCTGGTAATCATGACGATGGGAGTACTCTTCCACTTCCATAAAATAGAATTTAAAGAACCCTCCAAGGCAAAGTCAGTGTCAAAGAATTGAACTACTGACACTGACCTCAAGTTATCTCGAGAAATTTGACGTATACGTTCACAGCAGGTAAAGCCGTCTATCACAGGCATCACAGCATCTAGCAATACTAGATCTGGGTTGACATCCTTGTAAACATCTAAACACTGCTGACCATCAGCAACAGCAACCACTCGATACTCTAGCTTTTCCATAGCTTCACGGAACTGGACTCGCATATTATTATCATCATCAGCTATCAGAATCAGAGGTTGCAGATGAGGCTGATGCGGAGGGAGTGGCTTAGGAAGAGAGAATTGGCTTATGCCTGACATGAGTTGCGTTCCACAGAAAATGAAAATCAGATTATCGGGTAGGGGAAAATTCGGTGAACCTTGCCCAATGGGGTCAAATCACCTGTGAAGGAATATCTTTTCTAGCTATTAGCATTCATCCTACTTAGGGTCTGCTGAAACACTCCACTAAGCGAATCTAGATGCCACACAGTGCAAAAAATAGGAGCAACGGAAGTTATTTCTCCGATTCAACCCCAGATTTTCCACCCAAGTGCAGGCATTTTGGGCATCCCTGAAGCCATAATCTTGCACTTGTTTGGGCTAAAAACGATTGAACCCCTTAACACAAATAGGTTTTATCCTTATTCAGCAAGCCCTACTTAACGGGAATGATGACCAAAAATTATGTAACAACAATATTGTCCGCGAAATTTGCCCAATTTTAACCCCATTTACGGTATAATTGGGAATGGTAGCTACTAAATCCATTGATATCCGAAGGTTGTTGTATATTTTGATTAAGTGGGAATGTTTGGTGGTATCTCCTAGGTTAGTTATAGAATGATCACTATTTTTCAATGCTGGAACTATATGAATCATATTTGATTTTAGAAACAAGCCCGTATATCTCTACCTCCTTTTTCCCTGTGTAGAGTTATAAAGTCTACACAAGTATTTTCAGTCATCAAACCGGATTCCTATATATTGCCCTATAGTTGCTGTATTGTATGGGAGTGTTAAATCAATAACCAGGGCAAGTAACTTTTGTGTTACTAGTAAACGATTTTTACACTTTACAATGTACTTATCAAATTTTTCAATGCCAGATCCATTAATCTATCAGCAGGATAACTTTGTTATTCTTGAAACAAACCAGCCAGAACAATTTCTCACAGCATCGGAGTTATTAGAAAAGCTGAAGGTAACGCTAGAACAGCTCAAACTTCAAGATTTGCCACCCGATGTCCAAAAGTTGGATACACCCCAGGCTCAAGCTCAATACTTACTAGATACCACTTGTGAGTTAGATGTTGGTCCTGGTAAATATTTCCAGTGGTATGCAGTACGTTTAGAAAAGTAGTTATTGGTCATTAGTCAGAACTCTGGTAATTAATGCTAGTTCAATTTTCTTTTCACTCGGTTGGGTAATGATCACTTCGACTTGGGGAGCAAAATACTTAGTCATTTTCTCCTGCTTCTGCTGCCAAGTACTCATAGGGATGAGTGGCGAATCAAATTCTAAAATTAAGGCGTATGCCCCATTAATTTCTGTTTCTCGTAAACCTGTGACTATGGGTCGTTCTTCGTCACTCGGATCAAGACCCAAATAGGTAAGTGTCCTGTCTAAATGAGCGTTCTGACCGTAACAGTATCTTGTGATATCTTTGCGAATTTTATTTTGAGTTTCTGTAGCTTGCTGCTTTCGCAGTGTTAGCACTGAGGGTGTGGTAGTCTGGCTGAAGGGTATGGGTTTGATTTCATTGGCTTTGAGTGCCAGTCCTCCCAGCAATAGAGGAAACCCGTAGAAAAATCCCACAAGGTTGAGGGTGGCGTTATTGGCAGCGTAGGCAATGAAGCCGATAATCGTCAATGTACTGCCAAGGGTTAAACCGAGTGTTCCTAAAGAAATTTGGCGTAACATATTAAATTCCTTGGTAAAGATTGGGATAGGAAACAAGTTACAGATTAGGGCAGATGAAGGATGAAAAGTCTGTCGAGGCAGGTAGGAGAGGGGTAAAAGTTTACCCGTTACTATTTTTCCTGCTTTTACACCCCTTTTTAGGTTAACTTTAAACTTAAGTAGAGTTAGAAATGTCAAAAAACAATGGACCTACAGACGATAAGAGCAAGAATTACCGCAGTTCAAAGTAAACGCGAATACCTCCTGAGTCTACTAGAACAACCAAATCTGGGGACCTTGAGAGTTGATGTCAATCAGGCTTTGGAAGAACTAGATGATTTAATTGATGAATATGGACGCACCATCCCGGAATCGGAAAATAATTAGGCACCTCAAATCTCACCTAAGGTTATATAAGCTACAATATACATAAGCTTTGAAGTTGTGTATATTTTCTCCAAGGTTAACAGTGAATAGTTGTTTTAGCTAAGCTATCCACTGTTAATCATTTATGTAACCAATAATACCATTAATACCATCTTTAGTGTTCTGTTGGGGGAAAAGTAATTCCTCTATACTCATTTGATGAGCCTAAGGTGACATTGTAGGTAATTGCACTTTCGCTGACCTAGGCAATGGTCCATAATCAAGCTATAACCAAAAATACGTAGCTTTGGATCAACTAAAGTGCAAAAAAATCAAATTTTTTATTCATTATTCACACTAAGTTTAATTTCTATCTTAAGTTGCTCCTACCTTTGGAATCACTCCCTAAATACGACTTGTCAACAGAGTGATTTTATACTCACAACCGATAGAATTTACTACCTCAACCCGGAAAAGGTAATTGTTGAACCTTGGTCTGGTCGGCATCATGTATTTGGTATATTCATGATGCCAAAACAATATACAGCTGACCATTCGATGACAATCACCTTACCTGGGAGTCGGATTCTCTGTGGACATCTTGAGTATGCTAGTACAAACTCAATTGCAGGCATCTCTGCCAAGCCAGGATATTTTCTCATCAAGGGGTTTTTGGAAACTCGAGTTGCTATACAGTTAATTATCCAAGGACAGGGAAATGAGTTAAGGCAGCTCAGTAACTGGAAGTTGGGTTACTTCAAGCAACCACCAACATAAAGGCTGCTCAGTTGATCTCGTGGGCTTTGAAGTTAGGGTAATATAAGAGTAAAAACCTCAAATGCATTCCAAAGCTCGGATTGGGCGGATGATATTGGGAAAGGAAAATGTAACATGAAGGGGGGCAGCAAGTACCAGCCACTCCGAGAGTTTCTATGTGGCAGCAACCAGGGTGAAATCACCCTGTCTTTTACGGAAATTGAAACTCTCATCAACGACACCCTACCCAACTCAGCAAAAAGTAACCGGGCATGGTGGAGTAATCGTAGCAAAGGTGCGCTGCAAGCTTCCGCTTGGATACAAGCAGGATATCGGGTTAAGGCTGTTGATTTTAATCAGCAGCAGGTGGAATTCCAAAGACCTCCTCACAAATATCGAGTACAGATGGTCGGTGACACTGTAATGTGGAATTCTGAATTAATTAAAGCCTTGCGGCTTCATTTGGGCCTAACTCAAGCAGAATTCGCTGCAACTCTGGGGGTAGTCCAGAAAACCGTCAGCAATTGGGAAAATAATCTATACACCCCACCCCTTGCTACTGCCAAGCATCTGGGACTAGTAGCTGAGAGGGCCGAATTCAAGTATGAAACTGAATTCCAGGGTGAGCAGGAATCAGAAAGTTCCTATTAATTAGTTGACAATATAGTAAAATTTTTACTATATTGTCAGAATAGCATTTGGTTCTAGTAATAGTCAAGTAACTCTCAATATTCAGTCCTTTTCCCTTTGCAACTAGAAGGGGAGAAGGTTCTTTGGATTGAGAATCAGGAATCACAATTTGTCAAAAGCCAGCAATCAAGTTTCCGAGGCTTCCTGCTGGCTCTTGGCTCCCTCACAAAAGGAGACTCTAATTATGGTAAAACCAAATAACCCCCAAAGTCATCCCTGGATAATCATACAAACTGTGGTAATTACCCAAACCCATACAGTTGCCCAATTTGCTAACAGACAAGATGCAGAAGATCACCTACGAGTTTTGCGCCGATTTATCCCTGATGGAGTTTTCGATATTATGTTTGAGTCTCCCGAACAGACATAAGTAGGAATTAAAAATAGCTAGAATTGCCACTTTTATACGGTCACTGGATCCTCGACTCCTCCAGTACAATCATGGATTGGAGGGGTGTCGATTTAAAAGGTAATTATGGGAAATAATCACGAGTCAACCCGACGGAAAGATGCTACATCAAAGCAAGCTAACAAGCAATTACCCTATTATCCTTGGCTCTTATTAACTGCGTTATTACTGATTTCTTTGGGAATTGCTGCCTTTGCTTCATACAACCTGATTCAAGTTGGGGACGTTGTACTAGAAGAACCAGATCAGGTAATTGAAGAACCCGTAGCCATGCCACCCAAGGATCACAATCCCACACCTTTATGGATGCTAGCAACCATTGCTCTCAGTTGTAGTGTTGGGTGCTGGTTAATTCTCCGATTACTCAAACACCCTGAAGAGTCCAGAAAAAGTCAGAAACGCTCCCAGGGAAAAAAGCCCCCACAAGAAAACCATCCTCCAGATTCAAAAACTGAATCTTTAGCAGACTTACTAGATATTCGCTAGCAATATTCTTTGTCAATCACCCAAATTTGCGAGGAGTGAAAGCCCCTGCGATAATTTCTCGTTTGATTACGAGACTTTTACGTGGAAGAATTCAGCTCAAAAAACTGCCAAATTGGCAACTACCATTCCATTAGCTAAGTTAGATTTTGAGTAAGGAAAAAACTTCAAGAGTGTTATCAGGATGTACCATTAAAATTCAAATTTAGATGTTTAAAAGTTTGACATTTGCTGCAACAGGAATCTTAATCGTATGTAGGCGTTATCGTTGATCTGCACATTAGCCCCCTAGGTAACTGACAGCGTTGATACATACTCCTGGACGCTACAAGCAGCAAATGGCAGAGTGGGACATGAAGGCGATTGGTATGCCTGCTCCCACTCTTTATTTTGGCGGAATTTAACAAAAAGCTGTTTCCTGTAAAAACTTTAAGATAGCGGCATTAACTGCTTGAGGAGCACCTGTTGAAGCATCATGGCAACAGTTAGACAGAATGTGTAATTGGGAGTCAGGCAGGTGTTGATGTAGTCGTTGACCATGACTAGCTGGAAACCAACTATCCTGGTCTCCCCATAATACTAGTGTGGGACATTGAATAGCACCCAGATTATTTTGGATTTTACTGAGTATATTTGGTTTGTTAGCGTGCCAATTCTCTATTTCCTGTGCTGCTATTTGTAATTCTTCCGCAACTTTCACCAGAGTACCAGGAAGTTCAATAAATGGGTAGGTTATCCAATATACATCTTCCTGTGTCAGAATTGAAGGGTCAAAGAGTGCTTTGCGTCTTTCTACAGCAGCAAATTCTCTCACAAGAGGAGCAAATAAATATGCTAGACGCAAGGAATCTATTGTATGTACTATTTCCAGTGGTATTTGGGCAAGTAAGGACATAGCCCAATGGGGTAAATCTTCTGCAAAAATAGGCACATTTACTACTACCAATCGGCTAATTAGTTGGGGATTTTTTTCCGCTAATGCCAGGGAAGTTAAAGCACCCAAAGATTCTCCGACTATGGCTACTGGCTCATCAGATAAACCCTGGATAATTCGCTCTAGTTCAATAACTTGATGACCACTATGTTCTCGCCGAGATACAGGTTTATCAGAAAAACCGTAGCCTTTAGCATCGACACAAACTACCCGAAAATATTTTGATAAGGGGGCAATACTGTGACGCCAATTGTAGCTCCAACTGGCCATACCATGTAAAAAAATTATTGTCTTCCCTTTTCCTTTTTGACCGTAGGCGATTTTTACAGGATATCCATTTGTATCTGTAATAACTAAGCTTTGCCGTCCTTGGGGAAAATTAGCTTGCCACCAATCTTTCATGCCTATAGAAATCCTATTTAATTTATCACTTCTGGTCTCTTGAAGAGGGAGTGGGGTTGTTCACGATAGCTATAGTAAGCCATAAATTAGATAAGTATACCACACCCTTATAGAAAAGCTCGGCTTTTTCGAGTATGGGAGCGCATATCTTCGCCGACGATTACATTTAACTGGTCGCCTACAAGGAGAACAAAGGCACTCAACCAGAGCCACAGCATTAAAATTATTACAGTCCCCACAGCACCATAAACCTTATTATAGTTACTAAAATTTGTGACATAAAGTCGAAATAAGGCCGACAGCAAAGCCCAGAAAATAGCAGCTAAAAATGCCCCCGGCATCATCGGTGTACCTGGGCTCCAGACACTGGGTCCGTAGCGATAGATAACGCCAAAAGCAGCAGCTACTATACCTAAAGCTAGAGGCCAGCGCAACAGCTGCCAAATATCTAACAAGAAATTTAAAGAGGTATTTTCATTCACCACCATTTTTAATAGTAGATCGCTGATAAATACGAGGAAAGAAGCCAGCATCAACAGCAAGATTGTGCCCATGGATAACTCGAGAGAAACGAGTTTAGCTCGCCAAAAGGGACGTATATTTGGCAGGGAGATTTGATGGATTTGATCAAGTACTTGCATTGCCGTGCTGATAGCTCCAGAGGCGGTCCATAGAGCGATCGCAAAGCTGAGAGAAAATAGACTGGGATTGTGAGAACTAGTGATTTCTTCATTGACAAAGTTCCGAATCAAACTCAGGACTTCTGCGGGGACAAATTGACTTAATACTATTACCATCTGCTTAAATGTGTCCTGTAAGGATTCTGCCAATAAGCTAATGGGGGTGAGAAGAGCTAAAATTGCCGGGAATAGGGATAACATGGCATGAAAAGCAATTTCCGATGCCAACCCTAAAAGTCGTCTTTCAACTGTCCGCTTTACGGTCTTTTTCAGGGTGCGCCAATTGAGGTGGTAAAAGAATCTGATAAAAAGAGGCAGAGCCTTACAGCAGGTTAGGTTTTTCGCCATTTTTATTGTCAAAATAGAGACTGAACCCGTCCTCAGAAAGCAGAATTTGCTAAGACTAAATTAACACCTTTATCAATACCTGCGCCAACTTAACAAGGGCGAGTTGATGCTGACTAGGCAGGGAGAGTATTGATCTGTACTCCCAAAATCTAAAATCCCCTGCGAGTATCTCCTATGGGAGACGCTTCACAAAATCCAAAATTCCTAGTCCCCTAATCCAAAATTTACACCGCCGGGTTCTTCTCCCCGGAACTGCGGAAAAACCTCAAGACCTGTTTGCGCCATGCTTCAGCATAGGTGTAGAACACAGGAGTGAGGTAGAGGGTTAACACCTGAGAGAACAGCAGTCCCCCGACAACCGCAATCCCCAGGGGGCGACGGGCTTCTGAACCTACCCCTGATCCTAAGGCAATGGGTAGAGTACCAATTAAAGCTGCCATCGTTGTCATCATAATCGGGCGGAACCGTGCCAGACAGGCTGCATAGATAGCAGGGAGGGGACTTTTCCCTTCGATCCGTTGTTGCTCAATGGCAAAGTCCACCAGCATAATCCCGTTTTTCTTCACAATGCCCACCAGCAAGATAATCCCGATGAAGGAGTAGAGATTCAGCTCCACCTGAAACACCAGCAGTGTTAACAGTGCCCCAAAACCTGCTGAAGGTAGCCCGGAAAGAATAGTTAACGGGTGGATAAAATCTTCGTAGAGGATACCCAGAATTAAATAAATCACCAAAATAGAGACCAGTAACAGCAAGCCTAAGTCCTTAAAGGAGTCGCTGAATGCTTGAGCTGGACCCTGAAAGCTGGGGGTAATGCTGGAAGGTAAAACTTCCTTAGCCACTTCCTTGATTGCATCTGTTGCTTGACTCAAAGACACTCCCTGGGCAGTATCAAAGGAAATGGTAGCTGAGGGCAGTTCAGCTAGGTGATTAACAGTGAGCGGTCCTACTTCCTGGGTGATTTTAGCGATCGTATTCAGAGGTACACTTGTACCATTAGTAGAGTGAATATAGAGCGTTGAGAGAGCATCAGGATCGCGCTGGTACTCTGGCTTGACTTCTAAAATCACATAGAACTGGTCCTCAGAGGTATACATAATTGAAACCTCGGTAGCTCCGTAGGCATCACCCAAGACTGTCTCAACTTCCGATGCTGAAATCCCCAAGCTCGAAGCTTTTTCGTGGTCAACCTTAACTTCCACCACGGGTGTAGTAAGTTGGAGGTCGCTATCAACATCCCGTAGTCCTGGTATAGCTTTAACTCTTTCCAAAAGTATGGGTGCGTATTTGCGGAGGTCATCCAGGTTTAAGCTTTGCAAAGTAAATTGATACAGCGCGTTGGTTTGTTGACCACCGATGGGAATAGCTGGAGGGGCGCGCATGAACACTTGAATTCCTGGAATATGCTTAAACTTGGGACTGAGTTCATGGATAATTTGATCAGCGCTGAGTTTCCGCTTAGAACGGGGCTTTAAACGGATAGTAATCCGTCCGGCGTTGAGTGAAGCATTAGGTCCAGAGGCACCTACGGTCGAATTGAGTGCACCAATATTGGGGTCTCGACGGATAATATCCACCACTTTCTCCTGGTGGATCAGCATATCGTGAAAAGAAATGTCCTGGGCGGCTTTGGTATTCACCATTAGCTGTCCGGTATCTTCTGTGGGAATGAAGCCCTTGGGTACTTGGATGTATAAATATACGGTTAATAAGAGAATAATGAATGAGCCAATTAGCGTCAACTGGTGGTATTTCAAGGCAGGCTCAAGGGTCCATTTATAACCCCGCAACATTAAATCAAATGCTTGCTCTGTGATTTGATAGAAGCGATTTTGTTGTTGCTGATGCTCATGGGGGGAGGAACTTAGAAAGCGGCTACACAACATTGGCGTGAAACTGAGGGAAACAAACCCGGAGATCAAAATAGCAACGCCAATGGTGACGGCAAATTCATGAAACAATCGCCCAATTAGCCCTCCCATGAAAATGATCGGGATAAACACGGCGACAAGGGAGAGTGTCATGGACAAAATCGTAAAACTGATTTCTCTTGAGCCATTCAAGGCCGCTTCCAGCATCGGTTCACCCATTTCCCGATGGCGGACGATATTTTCTAGTACCACAATGGCATCATCGACCACGAAGCCAACGGAGAGGGTCAAAGCCATTAATGAGAGGTTGTTCAAGGAGTAGCCCAGTAAATACATGGCGGCAAAGGTGCCAATAATAGCCACTGGGAGGGCTAAGCTAGGAATTACCGTAGCTCTCACATTACGCAGGAATAAGAAGATGACCAGAACTACCAAAGCAATTGATAGCATCAGGGAAAACTTGACATCGGCAATGGAAGCGCGGATGGATTGGGAGCGGTCGTACAAAACGCCCATCTCGATAGATTTTGGTACTTGTTCCCGTAGTACGGGTAAAAGCGCATTCACAGAATCGACGATTTCGACGGTGTTAGCTCCTGGTTGAGGCTGCACAGCTAGGACTATTGACCGATGGTTGAAGACTTTTTCGTCGCTGAATAAGTTAGAAATCTGGTCATTTTGGACACTATCAATTACATCCCCCAGATCCTGCACCCGCACTGGCGCCCCATTTTGGTAAGCGACAATCAGGGGTCTATAGTCCGTCGCGCTATTGAGTTGACCGTTGGTCTCAACCATGTAGGCTTTGTCTTTACCAGACAGAATGCCGGTGGGAAGATCCACGTTACCATTTTGCAGGGCAGTACTTATCTGATCTAGTCCTATTCCCCTTGATGCGGCAGCATAGGGGTCTACCTGCACCCGCACCGCGTATTGTTGCTGTCCATAAACTGTGACCTGGGCGACACCATTAATCATGGAAATGGGTTGTCCGATGGTCACCTCCGCATATTCATCTACAGTATAAATTGGCTGCGTATCTGAGTATAAGTAGAGGTAGATGATGGAAGAAACAGACGGGTTAACCTTGCGATAAGTAGGTCGTGTAGGCATCCCTGGTGGTAGTTCTCCAGCAGCTGCGGAGATAGCTGCTTGTACATCCTTGGCTGCATCCTCTACCCGGCGACTAAAGTCAAATTGAAGGGAAATGTTGGTAGTGCCAGTAGAACTGGTAGAGTTGAAGGAATTTAGTCCAGCAATTTCCGTGAACTGCCTTTCTAAAGGTGCAGCCACTGAAGATGCCATAGTTTCTGGGTTAGCGCCAGGCAGGCTAGCAGAGACGTTAATAAAGGGATAGTCAACGTTAGGCAGGGCGCTGATTGGCAATAGCACATAACTCATCAGACCGAAGAAGAGAATACCCAGCATCACTAGGGTAGTCATGACCGGACGACGGATGAAGAGTTCGGAAAGGTTCATGAGTTTTTTGCTCCTAGTCTGATGGGGACTGAGGAGAAGGGGCATAGATTAATCTCTCCCCTAGTCCAAAATCCAAAATCCAAAATCATTTACCTGCCCCCATAAATGACAGCACCTGCCTAAACTTAAGCTGAGCTAACTGTTTTCGCCATGCTTCTATATATATGTAGAACACAGGGGTCAAATACAGGGTCAAGGTTTGGGAAAATACTAAGCCACCCACAACTGCAATCCCCAAGGGACGGCGAGACTCGGAACCAGCTCCTAGTCCCAGGGCAATGGGTAGGGTACCCATTAGTGCTGCCATTGTCGTCATCATGATCGGGCGGAAGCGGACTAGGCAAGCTTGATAGATTGCTTCTGCTGGTTTTTTCCCCTCCAAGCGTTGGTTTTCTATGGCAAAGTCCACCATCATGATGCCGTTTTTCTTCACGATACCAACTAACAAGATGATGCCGATGAAGGAGTAAACGTTGAGTTCGACGTTGAAGAACATCAGGGTTAATAATGCCCCAAACCCAGCAGAAGGCAGACCGGAGAGGATGGTAATTGGGTGGATAAAATCCTCATACAGAATCCCTAGAATCAAGTAAATTACCAAGATAGCAATCCCTAGGAGTAAACCTAGACTGGGGAGTGAGTCTTGGAATACCTGACTCGCACCCTCGAAGTTACTGGTAATACTACTGGGGAGAACTGTTTGAATTAGTTGCTGAATCTTCTGGTTGGCAGTTCCCAAGGAAGCACCAGGGCTGAGGTTGTAGGAAATGGTAGCGGAGTTCATCCTTCCCAGATGATTCACCATCAAGGGCATTGTGCCTGGGACTATTTTGGCGAAGGTCCTCAGCGGTACAGATCCGTTGGGGGAGTCAACGTACAGCAGTAACAGGGCATTGGGGTTCGCCTGATCTTCTGGCTGGAGTTCTATAATTACCTGATATTCATCGCTGGCTGCATAGATAGTGGACACTTGGTAGGAACCGTAGGCATTTCTCAGGATAGTTTCGATTTGCTGAGCGGTGAGACCTAAAGCTGAAGCTTTATTCCGGTCTATTTGCAACCTGAGTTGGGAAGTAAATTGTAAATTGCTATTCACATCTTGGATGTCTGGCAGAGCCTTCAGCTTGTCTACCAGTTGGGGGACGTATCTCTGCAAGGATTGGTCATCTGTACTTTGGAGGGAGATTTGATAGAGTCCTGTGGTTTGCTCGGTACCGATGGGGATCACTGGTGGGTTTTGCAAGAAGACCTGAATACCGGTGATATTGGCGAGTTTCGGTCGCAGGTTTTGAATGATTTCATCGGCGCTAGCATGGCGTTGGGAACGGGGCTTGAGGCTGATAAACAAACTCCCCATATTACCGGGGACTGCTGACCCACTCCCACTGGCGCTAGATCCGGCACCGATGTTGGAGTTCACTGCATCTACATTGGGGTCTTTACGGATCAGATCGACTACTTCCTGCTGGTGACGGACTAGAGAATCAAAGGAAGCATCTGGGTCCGCTTGGGTAATAGCAGTGATTTGTCCGGTGTCTTCGCTGGGGATGAAGCCTTTGGGTACGACTACAAATAGTCCAACTGTTACTATTAACATCACCAGCGATAGGATCATCGTTGTGCGGTGATATTTTAAAACCAGTTTCAAAGTCCAATCGTATAGAGCCAGGAAGCGATCAAATACATACTCCGATGCCTGGTATAATCGACTCTGGTTGTGATGGTCTGGTGGTCGGAGGAAGCGACTGCATAACATTGGCGTTAGGCTGAGGGAAACAAAGCCTGACACTAAAATTGACACGGCGATGGTGACAGCAAATTCATGAAATAATCGCCCCAGCAGTCCACTCATGAATAACATGGGGATGAATACGGCCACTAACGAGAGGGTCATGGATAGGATCGTAAACCCAATCTCCCTAGACCCGTTCAACGCCGCTTCTAGGGGACGCTCCCCCATTTCCATGTGGCGGACGATGTTTTCTAACATGACGATCGCATCATCTACCACGAAACCCACGGATAGGGTCAATGCCATCAAGGAGAGGTTGTCTAGGGAGTAGCTGAGGAGATACATCACCGCAAAGGTGCCCACCAGGGAAACTGGCAGGGCCAAACTGGGAATTACGGTAGCTGAGAGGTTCCGCAAAAATAGGAAAATCACCAGTACTACTAGGGCAATGGTCAGCATCAGGGTAAACTGCACATCAGCTACTGAGTCCCGAATGGACTGGGAAGCATCGTAGAGAACGTTAATCTCTACGGAGGAGGGTATTTGTTCACTCAATTTCGGCAGCAATTTTTTGATTTGGTCTACAATCTGTACGGTGTTGGTTCCGGGCTGTCTGCGGATTGTGAGAATAATAGCTTTGGTGTCGTTGTACCAACTAGCTACCTTGTCATTTTCTACACTGTCAATTACCCGACCTAGTTGCTCTAGGTAAACTGGTGCCCCGTTTTTATAGGACACAATCAATTTCCCGTAGGCAGCAGCATTTTCCAGTTGTCCGTTAGCTTGCACTGTATAGTTTTTGTAGGTTCCGGATAGACTACCGGTGGGTAGGTTGACATTACCCTGTTGGACGGCTGTCTGCACCGTGTCTAAACCGATCTGCCAAATTGCCAACTTTTGGGGGTCGAGCTGGATGCGTGTGGCATACTTCTGGGAACCATAAACTTGTACCTGAGCTACCCCGTTGATGGTGGATAGTTTCTCTGCCAAAAAGGTTTCCGCGAAGCTATCTACCTGGGAAAGGGGGAGGGTTGGAGAGTGGAGGTAAAGGTACAGAATCGGCTGGTCCGCTGGGTTAACCTTGCTGTAGGATGGAGGGTTGGGTAGGTCATTGGGAATGATCCCCGCTGCTGCGTTGATCGCTGCTTCCACATCCTGAGAGGCATCATCAATATCCCGACTGAGGTCAAATTGAAGGGTAATTTGAGTCGCCCCCAAGGTACTGGTGGAGTCAAGAGTATCCAACCCCGCAATGCTGGAAAATTGCTTTTCTAAGGGACGAGCTACCGATGCCGCCATTGTTTCCGGACTGGCACCTGGTCTAGCAGCGGTCACCTGAATCGTTGGATAGTCAACGTTTGGCAGGTCACTAATAGGTAGCAAGCGATAACTCATGAAGCCGAAGATGAGAATCCCTGCCATCACCAGGGTTGTCATAATCGGGCGACGGATGAATAGTTCAGAAGGGTTCATGGGGGAGGTATAAAATTATTTATCAATTACTATGTCTTCTGGATTTGTGACCACTGCTATCTGCAGCTTTACAGTCAGTAGTACAGATTTCGCTGCCTTGCACTAGGTTCCCTTGCCCATCAGTGACGACTTCGTCCCCTGGTTGTAGTCCTTGGGCAATTACTGCTAGCCCTTGAACGGTTCTGCTGACAGTAACAGGCACATTTTCCACTGTCTTATCAGGCTTGACTCGGAAGACAAACTGGCCATTGGGTCCATTCTGCACCGATTGGGCAGGAGCTACGGTAGCATTCGGTTCTTCCTTTAAGGTCAGTGTTGTATTTACAAATTCACCAGGATAAAGGTGTCCCCGAGCATTATCAAAGTCACCAATCAGTTGGATTGTCCCGGTGGTGTTGTCCACGGTGTTGTTGATGAAGGTTAAAAAACCAGGTATGGGATGGGTAGGATCATTGGAGAAGGTGACCGTCACCTCTAGTTTGCCTCTAGCTTTGTAACTTTCCACATTCGGTAAATCTAATTCCGGGACCGAGAACGACACTAGAATCGGGCGAATTTGGGTAATAGTCAGCATGGCAGTGGTGCTATTAGCTTGAACTACGTTCCCTGGCGTTAACAGGATATTACCAGCGCGACCAGTAATTGGGGCATAGATTTTCGTATAGGATAGCTGAACGTGGGCATTTCTTAATGCCGCTTCATCTGATTTAACCACCGCCTCAGCAGTGACAATTGCTGCTCTATCTCCCTGCACCACTGCCTGGGCATTCACAATCCCTACTTGATCGCTCTTAACAACTGACTCGGCATTAGCGATCGCTGCTTTGTCTACTTTCAAGGTAGCTGCATCAGAAACATTGTTTGTGGTAAATTGCTGCGCCTCATCTAGACTAATCGCGCCATCATAGTACAGCTGACCGTAGCGTTGGTCTTGGGCTTTTGCATATTTGGCTTGGGCCTTATCTCTATTCAAGGTTTCTACGTTTTGTCGAACTTGGGCCTCATCCTTGGCTAGAGTTGCTTTGGCTTGCTCTACTGCTCCCAAGTCTTTAGCTAAGTTAGCTTTAGCTTGATCTACCTGCGCCTTAGCTTGCGCTAAATTTCCTTCATCTTGCTCCACAGTAGCAATTTCTGTCCGGTCATCTAGAGTAAATAGGAGCTGTCCCTGTTTTACTACCTGACCCCTTTTAAAATAGACTCCGCTAATAATTCCACCTACTTCAGGTGTGATTGAAACTGTAGAGTAGGCTTGCACACTCCCAATGGCCTGTAGTTGGACAGGAACTGTTTTCTGCGTTACCTCTGCGACAGTTACATGCGTTACTTCTTGCCCCTTAGCATGAGACTTATCAGGTTTGTTAGATTTAGCGACCGCACTAATACCCAAGAAGCCAGCAACACCTAGTAACAGCAAACCTAATATAACTACAATAGTCCGTCTAGTAGGCTTTGATTCTAAGTAGCTTTCTAAGGCAGCATCAGGCGGAATATTTTCTTCCATAAGTAACCCTCAATAAATCTAAGTTAATAATTCTATAGTGAAAATTTTGCATCTAGTTGCGAGATCAATTTTAGAAATTGTCCGTAAATTGCACATCGACCAAAGTTCCTGAGATATTTAGTTAAAAATTACTAAAGGAACTATGACTTTTTTCCTAGTACTCAACGAATAAGTTAGGAGTGAAGATAATACTAGAGACAGATATTTATAGGTATTGAGCCGTTAGCTTTCATCATCAGAATAGCATGCTAATTCAATTCTCCTGAAATTCTGTCTTATTTTTCCTCCATCTGTTCCCGATGTACCTATGATTTCCCTCCCCTCCCCATCATTTCCTCTGTTACTTTATTTGGAGTGGGTAATGTTAGCTACCGCAACGGTAATTGAAATCCTGTTACCGTTTTACCTTCCCCACCCTTTGTTACTAGGAGTTATTGCGATCACCGCTTTTGGTTTAATGGGTTTGAAGCTACCAACTCGAAAGCTAAAGGTTAAAATATCTTACACTACTTTTGAATTTGGTCTAATTCTACTGCCAGCTGTTCTCAATTACCTATCAACCCGATCAGTTTTCCTCATGTCGCTGGTATTGGTGATGCGGAGTTGCTTGATATTTAAAGGCTTAGGTCAGTGGATTGTTCTAACTTTAGCTTTTTTGATCTATGGTATCCTGCAACTGTCAAGACCTATTATCCCTGAGAGGTTGAAAGCTGCTATTTGGGACTGGCGACTGAGCACTGTCCTATTATTTAGCTTGACGTTACTATTTGCTCTACTATTGATTAACGCCTTATTAGCAGAACGGTACAGTCGGGAACAGTTAGAGATTGTCCATCAGGAACTAGAAACTACCCATGAGCAACTACGGCAGTATGCTCTGCGAATTGAAGACCAGGCAACCCTACAGGAACGCAACCGCATTGCTCGGGAAATTCACGATGGACTCGGACACACCCTAGCTGCTCAAACTATTCAAATTAATAATGCTCTGGTATTCTGGCAGTCAAATCAAGATAAAGCCTTAACTTTCCTTAAACAAGCCAAGCAATTGGGGTCCGAGGCTCTGGTGGAGATTCGCCGCTCGGTTTCCGTACTGCGATCTAATCCCCTACAGGGACAATTCTTAGAATCAGCCATTGAAAAACTACTCAATGATTTTCAGTATACTGCAGGCATTAAACTTTCCAGTAATATCTATTTACCACTGCTCCTGCCTACAGAAGTGAACACAACCCTATACCGAATTATGCAAGAATCTTTAACGAATATCTACAAGCATGCTAAAGCAACAGAGGTAATTGTCACAATGCGGCAGGAAGAGGGAATAGTTCACCTTTGCATTGAGGACAATGGTAAAGGATTTAACCCTACCCAAAACACTACGGGATTTGGACTGCAGGGAATGCGAGAAAGGGCAACAGTCTTAGGTGGTAAGTTTGCTCTCCACAGTCAGGAGGGGACAGGTTGCCGGATCTGGGTATCCTTTCCCCTACCCAGTGGACTGGTAATGGAAGGAGTTATGGAAAAATACACAGGGGAGAGCCATTGACACTCTCGAGGAGGTTCACCCATCCTCTCGCTACGGCCGTCAAACGCCGTCTACCCAGTCGTACTAGGTCAATGCCTAGATTTCTGGCTGTCCCAATTTTAGATTTTGGATTTTGGATTTTGGATTGGGAATTAGCTAGTTGGACCCAGGGTTTGGTTTTCTTGAGATTTCTCCCTAATCTAAAATCCAAAATTGCGGGAGTTGCCATTTAGATAGCAACATATTAGTTCAATTAAAGCCAGATTGTCAAACTACGACGGTGACTAAAGTCACCGAGTCGCTTCCCTCTCAGTTCTTTAGAACTGAGTTTCCCACTTACCGAGGTTTTTTATGATTCGGATTTTCTTAGTCGATGATCAATTTTTGATTCGTCAGGGAATTAAAAGTCTGTTGGAGTCTAACTCAGATATGGAAGTTATTGGTGAAGCGGAAAATGGACAACTAGCACTCGAACAAGTCCCCACGCTCCAACCGGATGTAGTGCTCATGGATATCCGGATGCCAGTTATGGATGGGGTAGCCACTACTCAAGCCATCGCTCAGCACTACCCCCAGACTAAGGTATTGGTCTTGACGACTTTCGATGATGATGAGTATGTCTCCCAAGCCATGCGGCTAGGTGCTAAGGGTTACTTGCTCAAAGACAGTGAACCGGATGAGTTAGCTATGGCAATTCGCGCCATTTCCAAAGGACATACCCAACTAGGCCCGGGACTGTTTGAAAAAGCTCTCCTGTGTTTTTCAGTACCCACCCCAGCCAAGGAACAGATCCCCGGACTAACCCGGCTCACCACCAGAGAACTGGAGGTGTTGCGGCTAATAGCCTCCGGAGCCAATAACCGAGAGATTGCCCAATCCCTGTTTCTGTCAGAAAATACTGTGAAAAACTATGTAACTAATATTTTAAATCACTTAAATTTGCGCGATCGCACCCAGGCAGCACTCCTTGCCCATTCTCTGTTTCGGAGTACTCACAATCAACCACCAAAAAGGTCTCCTTTATAGGAGCTAGTCCTAGTACACAGGGGCGTAAGTTTAGATGGGGTTATATAGCCATGAGTGGTTGTGTTAATCTAGTTATTTATACTCAAGTCAATTACGATCTACTAGTACCAGTTGGCATAAATAACCAGACTATACAAAACCCCTCTTAAGTTACTTAGTCCCCTACGATATGGTCTATCTGTTTACGCCGAACTGTACTAGTATTTTAATGCCGTTTGACAATCTTGTTTATGGAGTTTACTGTTTTTAATGTTTTCATTGTTTTTTTACCGCAGACTTTTTTGTTTAATATGCTGCAAACTTGGGCGTACTGACTTACTTTTTTCATTGAGATTTTTAACCTGAAAGCATCAGATGGATGTAAGTCAAATAAGAACACCAAACCCATACAGAAAACAGAAATAGTAGTTATTCTCATAAGCTCAGTTTGAAATCCATCCAGTAGTTTGAATCTATTAACCTCAATGGTTTCAGTTAGGAGAAAACCCCCATACTCAATTGCAACTATAATCCTAACTGATTGGTGAGAATTGACAGCAATAGAATTTTGCGATGGTAGAGGTTTTATTTTACTCCATTCCCAGAATATAAATTTTGCAAATGGGATTTAGGAAGAGAGTTAATTTATATTTTGAGTCGCGAACGGTTGCTAATTTAAGATTTTGCAACTTATGACAATTGCTACACATAGTTTAGCATGAATTTAGATAAACAAAATATAAATTTCATATTAGCATGGTCATTCTCAATTTAGGGTTTCATGACATTGAAATGATTGCATGAAAAAAGTTAATAATTATTTATGAATTTTGGAATCGCGGGAATGATGTAAAACCCTGCCAAAATGAGAATTATTACTTAATAGATCCGACTCTAGGCTCCTATGCTCCCCCTTGAGCTAAAATCTAAAACTCTTCTCCCCGGCTTCCCCCTAGAGTTGTTACTGATTTAGCTCTATACTAATTATTGCTAGTGAATTTTCCTGCGTGCTTTACCACCGATACTATCAAAATTATCATGACGCACATCTTACTGGTCGAAGATGAAGTCAAATTGGCTCGATTCATAGAACTAGAACTCAGTTATGAAGGCTATCAAGTTAGCGTCGCTTATGATGGGCTAACCGCACTCACAGCAGCGCGGGAACTGCACCCAGATTTAGTAATTTTAGACTGGATGCTCTCTGGTCTATCAGTGTTGGAAATTTGTCGTCGCTTACGGACTACAGGTAATAAGGTACCGATTATTTTATTAACCACCAAAGATGAAGTGAGCGATCGCGTTATCGGCTTAGATGCTGGTGCGGATGATTACATTGTTAAGCCCTTTAATGTCGAGGAATTATTCGCTAGAGTCAACACCCAACTGCGAAGAAATCAATGGGTAGACGGTGCAGATATCCTGGAATTTGCAGACCTACGTTTAAATCGACGCACACGGGAAGTACATCGAGGGCAGCGGTTGATTAATTTAACTGCGAAGGAATTTGATTTACTCGACTACTTACTTGACCATCCCCTACAGGTAGTTACCTGCGATCAGATTATTCAGGAAGTCTGGGATTACAACTTTATGGGCGATTCTAACCTGATTGAAGTTTACATTCGTTACTTATGCCTGAAACTTGAAGCCCACAACGAAAAGCGCCTTGTGCAAACTATTCGTGGTGTCGGCTACGTCTTGCGTGATTGAGAATTGTTTGTTTGCCCTTTTGCTCCTATGATGGAAGAGAGACGCACCAAAGAGTTAAAAGATTATGGTTGTAGCCCTAGTGTATCTGATTTTAGCTGGAGCTTATCTATTCGTAGCACCGATCGCTGTCCTGCTGTACTTGAAGCAACGGTGGTATGTAGCTAGCTCTGTCGAGCGTGTCTTGATGTATTTTTCAGTCTTCTTTTTCTTTCCAGGGTTGCTGTTGCTATCGCCGTTTGTGAATTTACGGCCCCAACGGCGGCAAATTGTCTAACCAGATGGTAGGTCAATAATTCTCATGCGGCGCATTGATGTAATTGGAATTAGCCTCGGAATTTTTTTAGTCGGTGGTGCAGCATATTTAGGGTTGCAGCTAGTCGGGCTAGATGGTCAAAAAGCTGGTGTATGGAGCCAAGTATTACTAATAGCTGGCTTGCTTGGCTGGTTGGCTACATACGCTTTCCGAGCGATGGGAAAAAAAATGACCTACCATCAACAGCGTCAAGATTATGAGCAGGCCTATTTCCAACAGCGGTTGGATGAACTTACCCCGGAAGAGTTAGCGAAAATCCAAGCCGAAATTGCTCAAGAAACTGGGGCAGGGGAGTAGATTTTGATCTCGTGCTTAGGTTTGGGAAATTGATCCCTCCCCTTTGGGAAATTTAGGTAATTAAACGCCGTGGTAATCAACAATCCAGTATTAGATCTAAATACAGAAAAAGTATAATATCAAACTAAGACTGCTCAAAGGTTAATTGGTCTAAATCCTCTGGAGTATTACAATTAAATAACATCTCAGGCTCAGGTAATGGCAGTACTTCTACTATACTTTGCTGTAGCCATTGCTGAAATGAACTCCCCCCTTGGTGGATAAACTCCAGAAGTTGGGGTAGACAGCGGCGATGATAAAAACCGCACAGAGGTTCCCAGCCTTGATGATGGTAAACTAGGGAGGCAATGGCTTCTGCTCCCACTGTATCAAGTTTACTTGCCCAATTCTGCAACACCTCAACTCGTAATTTAGGCAAGTCACAAGCTAGCAGCAATACCCAATCTGTTTGTACCTTGGCCATTCCTTGAGCAAATCCTAGCAGTGGTCCATGGGCAGTAGGGGACTCTAGCGCAAATTGGCAATTAGGTAAAGGTAAATTTTCATAGCGTTCTGGCCAGGGAGTAACTATATAAATGGTGTCGGCACAACTCTCCGCTGCACAGCAAACCCGCACTAGTAAAGGCACCCCTTGAACAGGAATTAAGGCTTTATCCCTACCCATGCGAGAGCTTTTGCCACCTGCCAACACAATGGCAGTCAAGTTGCTGCGATCGTAACTCATAAGAAAACTCGGTAAGCGGGAAACTCAGCGGCTTCAGAGAAAGAGAGGGAAGCGACTCGGTGACTTTAGTCGCAGTGAATCTTTTTTGTAAAATGTGTCTCAGGTACTGGCTCAACGTTGCGCTTATCTCAAGGGAATACTCACCATTTAAGCATTTTTGACTTAATTACTTAAAATCTGAAATCTGAAATCTAAAATTGTTGGTCTCAGTTAGCAAAATAACTAAATAACTGGGGTAGTTTCTGATACCTAGTTTTTTCGCTTATGTCAATTATTTGCGAACTATCCTTGTTGTCAAAATTTCAATCCTGTTACTTGCTGCCCTTTATTCTTACCGGGATATAAGTATTATTAATCACTCTTCAAAGGTGACATGCTCCCACTAGTTTCTCCCGGTTCCTGGCGAAGTGGAATGAGGATCACAAATTCAGAGCCTTGGGCTGGAGAAGAGTGACATTCGATGGAACCACGATGTTTTTCGACGATAATTTGACGAGCGATAGCTAATCCTAATCCTGTGCCTTGACCAACAGCTTTAGTGGTAAATAAATAGTCAAATATTTTTTGTTTGACTGGTGGAGTCATGCCAATACCGTT
>Ga0209208_10002413_pt1 | contig 26710 bp, 29 predicted proteins | sample S1TSphfallax_3_FD_187694 | JGI IMG/M metagenome (GOLD analysis project Ga0209208, IMG submission 187694) | Host-associated microbial communities from peat moss isolated from Minnesota, USA - S1T2_Fd - Sphagnum fallax MG (SPAdes) (version 2) | ecosystem: Host-associated > Plants > Peat moss >...
AGGAAAATGAAGAATATTTTAAAATATTGAAATTTTCGAAATGAAATATTCAAAATTAATTAAAAATTTCAACATACCAGTGTTGGAGTTTGCCTTGTACCACGATAATTGTCTTTGGTCCAATTTTTTTTTTCCTTCGATTTTATGATGAATCCAAAGTGGCAATCATCCAATAGGAAATTGAGCCAAACTTGGCTATAAAACTAGATATGAAAGTTTTAAAGAATAAAAAATCCTATTATGATTTTGGCCACTTATTTGAACTCATCATAAAAATCTGACCTTTAAAAAAAAAAAAAACATTTATAAAAATTTGGGGAATTTGGGTCATTTTTTTCATGAAAAGTCCTTTTTTGGGTCGAAACATGAGGAAGTCACTTTCATTTTATTCCAAACGATGTACCAAAAAAAGAAATAAAATGCAACTTATTAAAATAAAATAATGATCTTATTAAAATAATTAAATAAATTCATTATGAAAATATATTTAGAAATAATTTAAAAACTCAAAATATGTCATTATTTCATAACAAAGTAAAAAAAAAAAAAAAGAAGCTTTTTATTCATGGTGTTTCTTAAAATATAAGAAGAATGACTTCTTGGGTCATCATATTTTTAAGTTTGAGATTAGGCACAAATTCACCCCCCCCCCAAACAAAAAAAAATTGCAAGTTTGGTCACAAATTGTGACCAAATGACTCACAAATTTGGGGATTTAGGGGGTTTACAGTGTGGATGAAGAGAGGTACATTCGTTGGACGTTCATCGAGAAATTGCTGTTCCAGCGCTTGCATTGCAAAAACCCCTGCCCGTGTGTGTCTCGAGGGAGAGAGAAACTTCAGTTTTGGAGAGAGCGAACGAGAGAGAGAGACGCAAGGAGGAGAGAAGGAGACAAAGAGAGGGAGAGAGGAGTGCCGGGTAGATCGAGATGTTCGCCACAGCAGTGAGGCTGTTGGCGAGAACGGCTGCAGGAGGAGGAGGAGGAAAAGCCGGTCCTGTGAAGGTATCTAACCTCGGGGAGCAGGTGCAGCCTGCTGCCGAAAGTCTGTTCAATATCCTTCAAGCTCATGGACCTCTGACTGCCAAAGGCTGCTGGCAACATGCTTCTCAGGTACTACTACTACTACTACTACTACTACTACTACTAGTGCCTTGCTTTTCTTTTTTCCATTCCCAATCAGCATTGCTCACCACCTTCATCGATTGTAAAGAAAGACTCCTGGATCTGTATTCGGTGGTCAGATTACACCTACTCTCTGAACGGTGGGTCTTGATCATCAAACTTTTGGGTCATTTTTTTTTTTTTTCCTCTTCCTGAATTGATGTTTCTTTGGATGGGGTTTGTGATGCATGGAAGACCTAAAATGCTTGGTCATTTAAGAGAGAAATGAAATCTGGGGTGGGGTGGGGTGGGGTTGGTACCTAACCAGTTGGAGAATACAGCTTTGAGGAGCAAGAGACAGATGAAATTGATGCTTCGGTGGATGAGGGAGAAGCGACGAGTGAAGATTACATGCAACGCCACTGGAAAAGGTCCTACTGATAAGGAGTTTTTGTTCTCCTTGAAATTACCCAAAACAGTGAGAAACAAACCAAGCACTTCACAAGAAGAGACAACAGTGTGAAGACAACTGTTTACTTCCTTCACATGGTGACATTAGAAAGGATGGTTTGTGAGCATCTGGGTTTTTTTGTCTCTTTTCCCTGACCTCTTTCTTACCTGGTTGTGAGCCCATTCAGAGAACATTGCATGGGGTTTAGGGTTTAGGGTTTGGCTGCCACATGAGTTCCACAGTGCCCATTCTCAACAAGCTGGCACTCATAGCTGCAATAACACTAGAGATAGGTACCATTGGCAACAGTGATGAGCAAGCCTGCCAAAGAGCTGATTACAGAAATGTGGGGATATGTTACGTTTCTCCTACAATGCAGAGAGTAGATGCAGTGTGCAATGGTGCAACTGAGGAGTAGGTTCTTGGTGCTAAGGATTTCCTTTTGTCACTCAAATTGTGTGTTTGAGTGTCAAATTTTCTCAGGAACAAATGTCACTCTCCAAAATTTCTATTCCATTTCAGCAGAGGACCATGTAGCAAAGCAAATGATTTGTATTTGGGGTTTAGAGCTTCAATTGTGAGTATGGAGGTTTCTTGATTCTCAGGAGAGTTTATAGTTTACAGCTTCAAATCTTATCAAGGAGCTTCTTAATTCTAAGCATGAAGCCTCTGTCTACTCTGTCTGTGATCTGATTCTGAAAGAAATGGAGTTTCTGTCCTTACTTCCTCTTCCTTTCTTTTCTCCTTCGTGTCTTCCCTTCTCTTGTTGATGCTCCCTTCTTCTCTCCTTTCTTTCTTTTGTTGATTTCATGGCTTTTTGTGGGTCAGAACCCTAAATGTTCACATGGTTTTCAGTTCTGTTCTTTTTTAGGGGTGTTCTTTCTCTCTTTTCTTCCTCCTGCAGATTGCTGTTGTGGTCTCTTGATGGTTGGTCTGAAACGTACACTGACCTTCTTGTCAGGCAACTCACAAACTCTGTTCCAGTTTATTTAAACTGTTATGGACTGCAGAGTTCTTGATACATACAAAGCTAATCTCTTTTACATTTTGTGTTTGTTTTACTTTTCAACATCTACTCTGAGTTGTATATGTGCTTTGTAAAATTGGTGACAGAAACTTAGAACTCCTATCGATCCTAAGAAAAGAGGCCTTCAGTTTTGAGGGCACTCCTGTTACACCACAGTACATGGTCTTGCAAGATATCAGGATGAAAAACAGCAAACTGGAGGTAAAAATTCTCAATGGGAAATCAACCTGAAACTGGTGACAAAAAGGGAACATGCTTCTTTCCAAGGATAAAATCATGATTGTACACTGTCCATGGTTCTTTTGCTCCTACACTTAGTCCAGTGTAAAATCCTCAAAGTGTCCAGATTGATCCAACTCTACCATAACATTATAGACACCCCATAAACAATGTACTGAAAAGAGTGTAGTTGTGATGCAGCAGTAGTCAAGGGCAGTGCTAAACAGTTACTCTCAGTTTTGTAACAATTGAGGACAAACTTCTCAATTCCATTGCAAGTTGTAATCCCCTTGCACAAAGCATAAGTTAAGTATTACATAAATCGAGAAGAAATCTGCATCTCCAGGGATCCTTTCATGGGTGTAACCATGAGCTTGTCTGACTCATATAAACTCTCTTTGTAGATTCCTCTCTGATCACATTTGCTTTTCCCCAAAATTACAAGAGTTAATAATGATAGAAATTAGGGGGAAATTTTTTGAGAATATAAGTATAGTAATTTAGGAAAAGATGATGAATCCCAATTCTGAACAGAATTTTCACCATTTCTGTATTAAGGACAACACAGTTCAGTAATTCTGAAAGCTAGCAGCACAATTGCCTTAACAATTCAGCATCACCCTTCATATTGTCTAGTAGATGCACTTTGTCTAAACACACACACAAGCGCGCACATGCACTCTCTCTTGCATCCATCTTCTTTGTTTTGCTTCTTCACAACACAACACATTTAGGAGGAGCATATCAAAACAGAATTCTACAACATATCAGCAATGCAGCAATTGTTTCTGCATGCACAGAGATCACACTGGTAATAGGGACACACAACTATTCTTATTTTTGTTGTGTACATACAACGTGGCAACTGAGGACAAAGCTCTGAAACAGAATTCTATCATACTGATGTGCAACTAAATTGGTTTGAAGTGCTTATGCACTTCATATTTTACAATGCCAACTACAATCAACATCTTTTTGAGGGCCAAAGAATTTGCTCAACAATCAGGACTTGAGCTACGATGCTCTCTTTCCCTTCCCCAAGTTACCAACAGTAGTCATTATCATCGCACATGATCTCCCCTGTCTTGTTTGGTGGTTTGAGAGCTCCCCCACCCCTTTGCACAATTCAAGAGTGCAACACCTAAAAAGTTCAATATTTTCTTCAAAGGGTTAGAACCAGAGTCCAAGTTGCAAAATAATTCACATTCAGTATTTTGTTTAATTGCACATCAAAAAACAGTTCTTGGATCAGCAACATTCACTATGGATTAAATTCAATAGATTGTTGCAGACTTAACACTGACATAATGCATCAAAAGACAACAATCACAATGTGAATTCTTAGTACCTGAGTTGCACCTGGTTGTTGGCCTGTCTTTGCCTCTTGACAAGCTTCTCAGGAACATCCCTGCAGGTGCACAACCAAAAGGCTTGTTTTCCTTCTCCATAGATCTCCTGGAAGAACCTCTTTCACCATCTCCCACTTTCTCTTCCTGAAGCCGGCTTTTTGAGACTTTATGCTGGCCTTCTGTGACTGGTTTTGTGACCTCAAAATGTGTGTTCAATGTGCTATCAGCCACCAGCTTGATGTTTCGATCAATGGGCTTCAGCTGCCTGGGAGTCCTCACCTTGCCATCATTCCCATCTGGTTTTCTGGAGCTTGAGTTTCTCTTCCTGCAAACAATTGACTCAGAGGGTTCGAGAATTTCACAGGTTGGTGTCGCACCACCTTCCAACCCACTGTTGGCAAGCAGATTCTGAGTGATTTCTGGAGATTCACCTTGAGCTCTTTGAAGCCTGCAATCAATCCGCCAGTTCTTTGGCCTCCTCAATGGTGTAATCAGCTTGCAAGATTTGACAGGGGACTGAACCTGGTCACCATGCTTGTCAGGGGAGGGAGTGAACACCCTGTTTGGAAACATCACTCCCTTAGAGCTACTGGTGATGAGTTTCCACGGCTTTTGGCTCTTGATCTCTGTAGCCTCCATAGAAAGGTTGCAATCCTCCATGAGTTCATGGTCAATATCCTCTCTCCAAAGTTTCATGCTGGCACCAGTTTGCTGAGCTCCAATTCCCAAAGATGCAGAGCACTCAGTTGTGGATCTGCCTTTGGGTGCTAGATCCAGTCTTTGCTTGGTGAGAACAGTATTGGAAGCATGAGCTTTGTGCTTGTACAGAGGTGTGACAGAGCTCATATTGCCAAGCCTGCTCACCTCACGAGATTCACCAGGAAAAGCAACCTTGAACTTGTGCACACGTTTGCCTGGTGCTGCTTTTGCAGCCATGGTCTTGTACAGCTGGGCTGAGCTTGGATAGCAGATATCCTTTGTTTTCCCATGCTTGCAGGCCCTCATGGCTGGCTTCTGTGCAAGTTCAGTGTGGGATTCTTGCAACTTGCTGCAGTCAGGTGCTGAATCAGGTGCCTGGAGAGTGTCAGCTACAAGTGTTGCAATGTTCTTTGCAATTTCACTGGCCTTCAGAATCTCTGAAATGACAGCATGAACTTCATTGCCCTGTGCTGACCAATTCTTCCATCTAGCAGCTGCCATGGAGCACAACCCAAATCATCTCTTAGAGACATATTGGTGATATTCATATGAGATGCTAGTGAGAAAGGAAGAAGACACTTGCTGAAATCAGTGTTACTGGGATCCCAGGCATTGTGCTTCAAAGAATCAGAGAACCTCCTTCCTTCAATTCTCTGTGACAGGTTCTTTATCAAGCTACAAAAGTTTGAACTGCACAAGATTAGAGATGATAGTACCTTGATGATCCAATGTTGAGCTAGAGCTGCTCCTCTTGCCATATCCATCAGGCTCAAGCAGCCTGCAAAACATTACAGAAAATCAGTGGGCTCAAACCCTTGTAATCCGCAGTGCCTTGTCAACACTAATTCTGTGAATGCTGGACTAACAATCGTTTCACGAGCTGGAGCGTGCAAGGCCTTGGTCCAGTGTGTGAGAGAGAGAAGGAACTCAAGCAAGGACCTTCTGGAGCTCAGGCAGCTTGTATGGTCAACTCTAGAGCTCCGGCAACTCATGCGTCTATTTGCATGGGGGCTCAGGTGCAACCCAGCTATGGTGCGCTGTAGCTCCTGCAAACGTGCAACTACTTGCTCCACCTGCACCACAAATAGGACATTTCTGGTCAGGCCTCAAACCAAGGAGACAAAAATTGCAGATCAACATGTTTCAGCTGAAGAAACTCCAGTTCATCTCAATTGGCTTGCAGAGAGTCTTACAGTCTTCCTTGATCATTTTAGTAAAACAAGCAACTGCTGCAACGATAGTATTATTATCGACTGGCTTGCAAAGGGGGAAATCTGAATTGTATCACCTTGATAACAGCCTGCATCAGGACTGGAGACGGCTGTGGATCCATCTCTACTTTGCTTCTCGCAACAAATTAACACAACTGTTTCGGGCAGGATTTCTTCACTGCACCAAAAAACTCTTCTAAAACTCCATGCACAAAAAAACCACATCAAAAGCTCCAAAGATCGGCTCCAATTGCCTTCAATCACAGGACTTTCTCAACGACGGTTGAGTACTCATAGTTTCCTCCACATATGCACCAAAAGAAAGAAAGAAAGAAAAAAAGCAGCTCCTCTACATCTCTCTCTCTCTCTCACGCCGAAACACTTCTCAATTAATTCTCTCTTTCTCAGAGCAGCTGCTGGTAGTGATTCTACAGCGGATTCTTTCCTCGAAAACAACCAAAGAAAGCAAAAGCTCGAAAATACTCTAACCTAATTATGGCACTGTTCACCCTCCCCATGCGTGTTTGGAAGGAATAACACACCGACGAAAAACCCTTTTGCAGGAGAGAAAATTCCACACACGAATAAGAACACAAACACACACACACCAGCAGATTAAGTCACAAAGAAATAAAAAGAATAACAGGTCCACACGCGTGCGCATAAGCAATGCACGTTAACAGCTGAAGAAGAAGAAGAGCAACGACAACAAGTAGCATAGCAGAGCATAGCGTAGGCTACCAAGGACGAGCGAGAAAGCAAAGCTTGGGTTGCACTGCAACGAAAGCGGGTTCAAAATCCGCAACGGTCGGCCTTGGCCCCGTTCCACCAACCCCCATTCCCATTATGATGCCTGACATTACTTGACCACCTACCTTGTAAGCCTACCTTATGATTCATGAATATTATTATTCTTATTATTATTATTATTATTATTATTTTGCCAGGTCTTATATTCTACTCACAATCCCATGCAGTGATTTCTATATATATATATATTTTTTATTTTTTAAAAAATGTATTTATTTATTTATTTATTTATTTTTGTGACGAAAATTTAGCATTTTCTTTATTACAGAAAAGCCCCAAGCAACATGATCAAGGGAACTTTTTGGGAAACTTTTCCTCAAAAAATATCCTCACATTTTTGAGGAAGAAAGTTATGAAATTGTTCAAGATTTGGAGGATTTTGGGCAAATTTCGAATTTTCTTGTTTTCAATTCATTACATTTTAGCTAATGGGTTCTAGTGGTTCACCAACATGTAATAGGATTCTTAGATTTTATTTATTTATTTATTATTTGTCTTGTAGCCAGATTTGGCTAAATTCTCTTGTGGCTGATTGTCACTTTTGGAGTAACATGAGAAAATTGGGAAAAAAAAAAAAAAAAAAAAAAAAAAAAAAGGAAAAAAAAACACCTTATCACAGGTTTCCCAATTGCTTTAGGTGCATTGGCAATTTTACATTAATAATAATAATAATAATAATATTTTATGTAGATGAGTGAAAATCAAGGTGTTTTTTTTTTTTTTTTGGGTTTTTTTTCCCAATTTTATGATATTGAAAAAAATAAACATAATTAGTCAAATTTACACTAGAAAAACCAAAAAAAAAACACATGCCAAAATCAACAAAAGTGGCATATGAATTAATGTTTACGTGCATTAGCTAATATGGATGAAAGTGGATGAATTTCATTCATTGTTCATGAAAAAGTTATGATCTTTTGAGTTCTCTCAAATGTGAATAGGTCCTTCTCGTCTCAAGTGTGAATAGGCTCTCCTCGTCTTCCTCGTCTCCCGCCATTTCCACACTCGCTCTTGCGAACTTCCTCGCGAGCTCGGAGTGTGTGTGTGCTCGCGCGGGTGCGTGTGATTTGCTTCTCCTTCAATTTGGATCGTTGTATCAACTAATAGCATTGTTTTGTACCCGTGTCGCTGTTGCGGGTTTTACTGGTGGACGTGATTGAGATTCGCTGCATTTGAATTCAGAAAATAGGCGAAGGTATGGAAGGCCGTGGATGTGGCAAGTGGTGCTGATTGTCACAAGTGCCACGCATTTTGCAGCTTACGGATCGACGCCGAGATTGAAGAAGACGAAGAAGAAGCGTACAAGGAGGAGGAGGAGGAGGAAAAAGAAAGACGCCGTATTTTGGTGGCAAGCTTGACTGAGTTTCTTCCTCACCATTTTGGGGGTTTCTGCCTCCTTGTAGAGGGAGAATGAATATCATGTAGCAGGACAAGGGATGACAATGCATGTGTGATTCAACAGAACTTTGAAGAAAAAAAAGGTAACATTGGCAGAAAACGAGGGTTCAGAGCGTTTAGAGTTTAAGGTTCGGAAGCAATCGCTCTCTCGCAAGTGTTTCTCAGTTCAGGTAGTTGTCTTTTCTGGCTAGAAGTAAATGGGTGTGGACATTTGGGGGCATCTAAAATCCAGGCATCAGTTGTGAATTGAAACTTTGAGCTGAATTGTATGCCTGCAATGTCAGGGTTTAAGGTTCAGAAGCAATCTCTCTCTCGCAAGTGTTTCTGAGTTCAGGTAGTTTTCTCTCTTGCTAGAAATAGATGGGTGTGGACATTTGGGGACATCTAAAATCCAGACATCAGTTGTGAATTGAAACTTTGAGCTGAATTGTACAATAGTTAGACTAACTCTTCCTGCCTGCAACTTTAGGGTTTGAGGTTCAGAAGCAATCTCTCTCTCAAGTGATTCTGAGTTCATGTTGTTGTCTCTCTCGCTAGAAATGGGTGTGGACATTTGGGGGCATTGAAGATGCAGGCGTCAGTTGTGAATTGAACTTTTGAGCTGAATTGTACAATAATTAGAGTAACACTTCCTGCCTGCAAATTTCATGAAATCATGCAACTCCATGTGACAGACTGGTGGGGCTGAAGCTCGGAGCTATGGAGGAACCAGATTTAGAGGAGTTGGAATGGATGGCAGGCCAGCAATTTGCCCAAGAGCAGCAAGATGAGGATCTGTACTTGGATGCTTATCTGCCCACTCCTGATGCCCTTGGTATGCCTCACTGTTTCTGCAAATTGAGCTACTGCATGAAGATCTTGTGTGGTCTACTGTGTCTTTCTGTTGGGTATGGATCTATTTTGTCACCATTATCCCATGAGTCCTGCAGCCATGTGTGTTTATGTTGAATCTCCACATAGCAGTAGAGGACATGGCTGTCCTTGAGTAGGTGTATTGCACAAAGTCGACAGGTCATCAGAGGTTGAATCATCCATCAAACCATATGCATCACTCTCCTTCAGCTGGTCCTGAGCAATTATAAAGGTACTGTCCCTTGTTTGCATTGTCACTTAATCAGCTTTTTTTTGTATGGTGGTTTGGTAGCTTCCTCATTTGATGAGGGTTCTCGCAAGAGGCTTTGGGCTGATGGGCCCCAGATTGACCAGGAGGCTTCTCTTGAAGCAGGTATTGACTGAGAACATACCACTGTACTCATGCTTTCTCTCTCTCTCTCTCTCTCAAGGTTCATGTGACATGCAACTCGTTCTATGGAGTTCAGTATGCAGAACATTTCCTGTGTTGACCTAGCAGGAGATTCAGTGAACTGTTTTAGGAAACTAAAAGGCCTGCTTTTTTCTGTGTCTACATTTGGCAGTTGCAAAAAGGATCCGTGGTCTACCGAATGATGCCCCAAATGTCTCTCAAGAAGCACGTGTTCCCACATCCTCACCAGCATTGAGGAAGGATGCAGAGAAAGCAAGGTCACCCCTTCCACCTGCTCTGCCACAGACTCTCCGTCAAGCATTACAGGGCAATAATAAGCCTTCTTCAACAAATTTGATTGAGGAACCATGGTTGCCTCCTCCACCATCAGCTTCTCCTGCCATACCACAAAATCCCAAGCAAACATCACAGGACAAAGGTACACCTGCTCCAACAATTCTGATAGAGAAACCTTGGTCCCCCCCACCACCACCACCCTCAAGGGAAGCTCTCCCTACATCTCCCAGAGAGCAAGGGGGAGCACCTGCAATAGCAGTAGAACCTCCAGTTCCCTGCAAATTGCCATACCGGCGAGCTGCAGATATTGATGGGGAATTTATGTCCATCACTGGACCTGCTGGGGAGAGAGTATATGCTGCCAAATCGGAGGTCAAGAAGGAGAGCTACAACTCTTCTGGCTTAGTCAAAGGTGATGTCTGACCATATCTGAAAGAATCCTGAGAAATGAGGAACATTGTCTATAGTGAATTGAATTGAATTATTGAGTGTGGTATATAATGCCTTATGATCTGTCTTTGATTAGCACCAGGGTGACACTTGTCATATGTTCCTGGCATTGCTTCATCCTCATTGCGAGTGTTTCTGATTGATTTCTCTACAGGTCTCCTCTCGCAGCCAATTGAAACAATGATTCAACAAGTGGAACATGCAATGTTTGAGCAGGTACTTAATTCATTGCAGTTTCTTCAGCTATATCTGGGTGGGGAAGCTTGGTTTGGAGAATTAAACGACCCTCAATTCTCACTGTACATTCCTCTACAGCAATTCTGTTAGGACACGACTGCTGTTCTCTTTTGAAGTACAGGTCCAATTGCAGCATTCATTTAAGCATTTTGTAAGTGAGCTTCTGTGATTCAGTCATTGAAATCAAGTTCGTTCTTTGCATAGGAATGCTAGGGTATCATGGTTGTTCTGTTCTGACAGTATTGTCTGTGAGTAGGTCATTGCAGCCAGTGAGAAGAAAGAACAGGAAGGTGAGCTACAAAAGGATGCAGAGGCACCAACATTAAATGAGAGTCTATGGGTTGAAAAGTATGCTCCTCGGTCATTCACTGACCTTCTCAGTGATGAACAAACAAATAGAGAGGTAAGGCATCACTCAGCAGCTCCTTCTACAAGGGGACTACATGAAACATACACATACCAATATATATTGTTTTTGGGACACAGCTTGAATGAGGCTACTATTGACTTTTTGATTACCTATGTCTCTTGAGTGCTAGCAAACATCAAGTTTGAGTCTTCATATTGCTTCTGGAAATGACAGTGTGTGTCTTAGCTACACCCACCTTCAGGAGCTGATGAAGCCAGTGGGTAGTCATGACCTCTCATAACTGTTATGAATGATGAAGGTGATGGTCTGGTACTTTGTGAGTGACTCTCATGAGGACATGATGTGCTCATTGTCATGTTGTGATAGGGATGTCTCTGCACTCTATAGATATGTATTGGAGACAACTTTCACCACTCCATGCTTGATCTGTAACTGGATTGGATTTTCAATGGACCTTGTGAGCTCAAGTCAATATGGCCTCTTTTGGGTCCAGGTTCTGAGGTGGCTGAAGCAATGGGACCTCTGTGTGTTTGGAGCAAAGCAGTCATCTACATCAGGGGAGGTCCAGGCATCTTTGCGCCGCCATGTATCACAAAAGCAGGGAAGAGCACCAAGGGGAGGACCATTCTCATACAGTAGGCCATCAAATTGGAGCCACTCTCCTGGATCTAATGGAACCAATAGGCAGAGTTATAAGTCTTCTTCAGATACCTTTCTCAAGAGTGAACCTGCCAAGGGATCTCCACTCAGTGAGCAATCTGTGAAAGACAAGCCTGAAGAAAGGGTAGCTGCTTGATGTCATCATCTGTCCATTAGGACTACATGGTTTGTCTGGTAGATTGCACCACTGCATTGTGTCATGCTCTGTTATGCTCCAAGCTTTGTTCTGATGTTTTTTTTCATTGATATGCTTTAGTTTGAACTGGCAGATTGTCATCAGAAAGAACTCACCCTCTCTCATCTAGAAGCAGTTGTGAAGATTGTTATTTCTGCAATTCACATTAGTTTGCTTCTCTTTGGAGAACCTGATATTTGTAAACATGTAGGTATTGCTCTTGTGTGGGCCACCTGGTCTCGGAAAAACGACATTGGCACATGTAGCAGCAAAGCATTGTGGCTACCGTGTTGTTGAGGTTGGGTTCCCTACTTGAGATACTAGTCTGGCATTCCATGAAACTGGCCAAGATCTTGTCTACTGCTCAAAGGGTAACAATAGATATTTTCTTTCTGAATTTTCTGACATCTGAGTATCAATGTGGAGCCAGATAAATGCAAGTGATGATCGAGTGGCTACAACACTGCAAGCCAAAATTTTGGATGCAATTCAGATGAAGTCTGTGACAGGTGACAAACGGCCTAATTGTCTGGTGAGCACTTTACAGCAAGATCTTTCTCTAATGACTCCTGATGAAAAAAGAACAGATTTGTTATCCGTGGACTGCCTATTTGCATTCAAGAAAATTTGAATGGTTTGTGTTGCATGACATCCAGGTTATTGATGAGATTGATGGAATCATGGGAGGAACAGAAGGGAAAGGAGCTGTTGATGCTCTTGTAGAAATGGTAGGACTGAAAACCCTTCCCTCAGATCAGTCAAATGCATTGGCTTATGTTAGTCCAGCTGCAATGGAGTGCATGTACATACAACTTTCTCTGTCTATTCAACATTCAGATTCCGAATCACTGTCAAATGGTCATGTTTCACTGCTGGGACCTTTGATGTTCAGATCAATGCTGAAAAGAACTTGCCACAACAAAAGGAGAATGAAGCAGAGGATGGGTTCATCAGAAAGGGCTCAAAGAAAAAGGGACATACAGCTGTTCATCGGTTGTCGAGGCCTGTAAGTTCATGGATGAAGGTCTCCCCTTTGTTGAATTCAACATAATGAGTACTTGAAGATAGGAACAACAAGCACTGTGAAGGTTGAAGACCAGTGATGTTGAGAAAGGCGGTTTCAATTTGCCAAATTTTGGTCTCATTAGTGTGTTGCCGCTATTGACCAGGTAATTTGCATTTGCAATGACCTCTATGCTCCAGCGTTGCGGGCCCTTCGTCAAGTGGCCAGGTATGGTAGGTATAAGTAGGAGTGTCTGAATGCACATTGGGCATCTTTTCAACATCTTGAGTACTCATTAAGTGACATTTGTATAATCTCAAACCCTAAAAGTCTCAGTTTTTGGGTACTATGGTCTTAGTTTCACCCTCAATGTGTAAGTCCCATTGTTTCAGTTTTTTGTTTGTTCAGAGGTCAGCCCTTATCTTCACACATATTTTTTGTTGAAGAATTGAGGACAAGTTTAGTCTATGGAATCTGTCCTCAGCTTCCAGGTATCAAATGCTGTATTTTTATCTTCCTGGCTAGGTTTCCTTTTCTCCTCTTGTTTGGTCAGTGAATTTTCAAGCAGTCAATCAGTATCCCAATGGGTACTGATTCTGCAATATTGTTCGCTAACCTTTACCACTTCTCCAATGAGCTTGATTTTTTGGATCATCTTATTGAGTCTATTTTATGTCCAGTTTTTATTTATAAGCCATCCTTTGAAAGAAGGTTTGTAGATGATCTGTTTGTTCCTGATATGCCTGATCTCTCCAATGTCAAGTATGTAGACAAAAAACTCTATTGGTGATAGCATATTCCCTAAATCATTTTTTGAGCTTAATTTTACGTCGAATGGCTTCTCTTTCAATTCTCAGATCTTGCAATTTCCCAAGATTCCTAATGCTTAAAACATTGACGTTTTTGACAAGCATTGTCAGCATTTCAAGTTTTGCAATATTTGGAGTAGCCAACAGTCAGCATTATAGCTTCTTTAGGCTTTGTAGCTCCAAAGAGTTCTTCAAGGCTCAATTGGTGAGCTTAATTGGTCTGCTGAAGAAAAAAAGCTCATCTTAAAAGTATTTTTATTTGAACCAGATGTTTTGCTCAATGAAGAAAGATCTCTGTTTGGCATTTCTACCTTTAAAATCTTCAAAATGATCATTCCAATGGCTCTCTAATCCTAAGTGGGGAGTTTTTCTAAGCCCAAATTTATCCTCTAAAGTTCCTGCTCTCAAAGTTCATCATGTTATTTGTCTCTCCTCTTTTTTGGTTTTCTATCTCTTGCAATTCTATTTTTCTCTTTGTTTTCTTGTTCCTCTTTCTTCTTGGATTTTTTGGATGCAGTGCATACTTGGAATGGACGGCCATGTTCTTTTTTGGAGGGATTTCTAATAACTTTTAATAGTGAGGAATGACTTTTGACAGTTTCTAAATGGCTAGGTCTGTGGGTTGTCCATCCATTTGGATTGGGGCTGTAGGGTACATGTGTTCATGCAGCCAAGCACAAACCGAGTCGTCTCCAGGTTAGAATTTGAAACTTAAGAGTAATTGCCTCTTGGTGTTATGAGTTGAGACAATAAAATTTGGATCCTTAATTGGTGTGAGAACTTTGTTGTCTTCTTTTATCACATTTCTTCCATTTCTACACTTTGTGAAACTCAAGGAATTCTTGGTTGTTGCTGCATCCTATCAGACTCAAGTACATCTGCAGTACAGAGGGGTACAAGACAAATGCACGAGCTCTGACTGCCCTAGCTGAGCATACAGGTACACTTTTGGTACAAGTGTTCTGAAATTGGGGGATGTACATAAGAGCCAAGTGAGTGTACTGTTCATCTGATGTGCTAATATTTCTTCTGGTTGCTTGAATTGTGTTTGTCTGTCCATCCCTTTACATGTGGGTTTGGAACTTTTTGGCCATTGATGCAAGTCCACTGTTGTACAGAGTGCGATATACGGTCTTGCCTCAACACTCTCCAATTCCTCAACAGAAAGAAGCATTCCCTGAAGACGGTTTGTACTCTCCTCTTCTGTGTGCAACCATGTTCCATTTTTTGGAAGCACTTTGCTAACTCTCTGGCAGTTCATAACCTTACTGTCATAAATGCATGAGTCCTTCTGGTGGGTGGTCTGGCAAAACTTCTCTTATGAGATCTTGTGTTTGCAGGTGGATGTGGCCTCACAGGTGATTGGTCGGAAAGACATGACAAGCAGCATTTTTGACATTTGGGGAGAGGTCAGCATCATGGTCTCCAGTGCTTTCAAACTGCTTGCTGCTATGCCATGTGTAAGAATCTAGGATGTATTCCCTTCGTGCACCTGAAGTTGCTTAGAGAACGTCACTGGTACCTCTCATGCTGAAGGTATTTCAAAGGAAAAAGATGCGCAAAGGAGCTGTGATTCAGGGGATAGTTGATGTGCCAGACAGTGGAGGAGGGCAAGACTACAAGGATTTCGCTCGTCTGCATGAACTGTTTTCAAACCAGTATGTCAAATTCTCTTTCATCTTGTCTCTGTGAACTGGGTCACTCAGTGCATTACTGATATCTGCTTTGTGTTCAACTTGAGAGAAATTCTCTGTAGCATATTTTGATTATGTGAGGAGAAATTAAATGAATCATGCTGTTGGTTCTGCACTTGCCATTTGTGGTGCAGTGGAGATTATGAGCTGACCATGGATGGCATTCATGAGAACATACTGCAGATGCGCTACCATGATGCTTCACTTCAGAAGACAGTATGACTCTTTCTCTCGAATAATTGTCCCTTTTACCATTCCTTTCTGCCCAAGTATGACATGTTCATGATCACATAATAAGGTCTTGCAGTGCTAACTTAGATTCTTCAGGTCAAAATTGCAAGTACAAAGACTGTCAATTGTCTTGTTCGTCCTCTACCAGGGGATAACTATCAATTGTTGTTCATGTTCTTCCTCTATTTGGGCAATACTATAACATTGTTGTGCTGATGGATATATTATGTATAGGTGGAAGCTCTTGAGTGGATGGGAGACTCTGATATGTTTGGGCAATGCATTCAGTCCAAGCAACACTATTTTCTTCTAGGTATACACTACTTATTGCTCATGGTTTTCCTTCTTGTTTATGGATTTCTATTTTATGCCCGAAATTGGACTTTGGGTACTCACAGAAATACAGTCTTCCTAATGGGTACAAGAAAATGAAGAATGAGTGCTGATCCTCCTGTGTTCTGTGGGGGCAGCATATCAACCTTCAATGGAACTGTTGATTCGGAGACTTGTGGCACAAGAAGAGAGACCACAGATTGAATGGCCAAGATCCTATCAAAGGTTTCGATTAGACAGGGCTGTCAAAAAGGAGATGATAAGTTCCTGGCTTGCAGCCATGGTAGCATCTGTGTCCCGTAGTGTATCCCCTGCCTGCCTTGCCCAAGACATTGTTACACCACTACTCTCCATCCTTAGTCCTCCGACCCTCCGACCTGTAAGCCACTAACCTTTTCATCTGCATCAACCTTGCTCTCAAAATTAACATACAGGAATCGGCAGCTCCAGGATCCCCATGCTTTTCATTTCTGTCCAGTTACCTTAAAACTAAGAAGCACATGTGGTCTTTGCAAATTAGGCCACAGCATTTCTAAAGCACATATGCAGCGAGTATATTCCATGTCTGTTAATAATGAAGCTTGAGTGTCATGTTTATTCACAGAGGAGAGAATGCTGTCTCCTTCCTATTCTTTGCCCCCATGCATCGGGACCTGAATCCAGAGTTCCTACTTCATTTGTGAACTAGGGAGGCTGGGAAATGATCATAGTAGCTTTATTGGTGCATTTTGTTTGTGGTGATAAAGCCTCAGTTGAAACAGTTCCAAATCCTGATTATATCCTCCAAGAAGCCCTGTAAGAGATAAGGAGCTTTAGATTAAAGTGCTGATCAGCAATTTTTTCATCATGTGCAGGTTGCATCTCATTTGTTGAATCCAAATGAAAAGGAAGAGATGGTGCAGCTAGTGGACACCATGCTTGCCTTTGGACTCTTGTATAAGCATTCAAAGCCGAGTCATTTCACAAGCAAAACAGTGTATGGAGGTGAGCTGCAAGGGGTGCTTGTCCTGGATCCTCCAATTGACTCCTTGGTCAAATTCAAGGTGGGTCTCCTGTCGCTGTGGACCTATGCATTATAGTATGACGTTCTCAGAAAATGGATCACCTTGGGCTATGCCCTTTTGCTGTAATCTAGTCTTGTATTAAGAATGCTGTGATTGCAGCAATGAAGGACTGTATCTTATTTGGGGTTCTTTGCATGGATCAGGACCATACTGTAGGACATCGAGAACTTTCTGCCACTCTGCGACAGATGCTGACTCATGAGGTCTTTCTTTTGTCCTCCTTGTCTTATTTAGTTGCAGTTGCTGTATATAATATGTTGGCATTGACTTCAGCTCACCTGTGTCTGGAGCATTTGACAAAGCTCTGTTGTATGCTCATTTTTGGTGGGAGGAAGGTTGACATAGAGCGGATTCGACGAGAGGGAGCCTTGCGTGCACTCCATACAGACTCAGTAACCATCTCACAGCCAAAGGTCAGCTACTCACAAATGACAAACATACACCTATTACTAACTACAAGAAAAATGAATGGTGTCGTGTAGCTGTGATCTAATGACATTTTGTGTCTTAAATAGACAAGCTCTGAAAAGAGTGCAGAGGCACCAACACCAGATGCCTTGGCAACTCAGGGAAGGGATGTCACTCTAAATGCTTCAGTTGGAGACAGCCCAAAGACAGAGGTTAGTGGGAATAAGCTTTCGGTTGGTGATCAAAGTGCCAGTTCTACGCTGACACCAAACATAGAGGTGGGCAAGGTGGAGGTCAAGAAACGTCAACCCTACCAGTCTACAAACTTCTTTGAAAGGTGCACACACAACTCCAAAGTTTTGTTTTGTATATGCAATCATGGGAGTGATCCAGATCTATTTAAGAAGGCATGTACCACTGCCAGTTGCTCACAGATCATTTTTTATTTGATCTTCCCTATGCTTGTTTCAGATTCAAGAAATCTGGGCAGAATGATGCAAAATTAAAGGGAGAACTTGCTACTCTGCAGCGAGACTCACGACCATTGCTATACAAGTTTCATGAGGTCTGTTTGCACAATGTAGATTGGAATCTTTTGCATATTAGTTGATGTCGGTTTCTTTGATACTAGCTAATTTGCCATCAATAAAACTGTGTCTTCTAAGTCTTGTGACACACTCTACGCCATACAAGAGAGAGAGATTAACTGGGGTGTTTTGGAATGGCAGGGTTTCACCAATGCTGTCAAGCGACCAATGCTTGTCCGAGATTTCCTTTGAAAATCTCCCCTCTTGTGACCAATGCTGCTGTGAGATTTCCTTCAGAAGCCTGCCCTCTTGAAACCAATGCTTGTGCAGGAGTTTGTTTGAAAATCTACAATGTTGGAGTGAGCCCAAAATGGAACACTGGACCTATAGCCACTGGCTATGGAAAGATTCCTTGTGGCTTAATGTTTCTAGTCTACACCTTCTGTTTGAAGAAGCATTATTGGCTATCTCCTTTCTACACCTCAAGATCTTAGGGTCCCAGTGTATGGCAATAATGGTCTGCTTCCCTTGTGTTTGATGCTATTTGATTTTCATCTAACTCTGATATATTAGAACTTGACCAAGCTTCTGATAGAATCTCTGTTACACAGATCCCTCTTCAGCACTGTAAGGTAGTTGGGTAGTAGATTCCTTGACATTTTTAACAATTGTTAACTCATCTGATAAGAGTCCATCAGCCAGTTATTAAGTTCCATTGTGTTACTGTTTATAAGCCATAATTCATCTGCTAAAGCTGTTCTCTGAAGTGTAACAGTTGAGCTTTCTACTTGATTGTCATAAGTCTGATATACTTGCGAATCCCTGTAGTGATTGCAAAAGCAGTGACTACCAATCAGCTATGGTGCAGACTTGTTGAGAAATGCAGAACCAACTTCCATTGTTCTACATATGCACAAGAGCTCCACCATTTCCTTAACTGTAAGTATGAGAGAATCACAAGGCAGGGATGCACCAACAATCTGAACACAATCTGTAGTGTGGAAACTTGAAACATAATGCACCATCTGCTGAAGTGGGAATGTTTATTTTGAGAATAAGCAAAAGCTTCATACTTGTGCAACAAGCAAGGAAGTCCATGATGGTATCAAATGTGAATTCACAAAAGCTTCTTGTAGCTGCAACACAGATTCATTAGCACCCTGCCACCAATAACCATCTCTCAGTAGCACCTTTGGACTTTGTAGCTGAATAAATTTAAAACCGCTAGACAAACTCAGAAGTAGGCATCACAAAACAGGTAAAGCCCACCGCTTTTGCGTAGATTTACATGCTCAACAAGAAACCCACAATCCTGTGTCTGACCAGTAACTGCAGATTCTTCTAAACATTTGACATTTCATTGTAACAATCAGCTCAGAAAAACCATGAAATAAGATTAACAACAGTGATGTCAGCATTGGTCATGGAAAAATTTACTGGTGTGCAATGCTCAAAACTTGAAAGCCTGGATGGGCAGCAAATGGTGCCCATCCTTACCAAGGAGAAGAAAAACCAGGTAGCCTTCTGTCTATGTGGATCACCAGCTCAGGGACTTCAAACATTCTTGCTCATTTAGCACTGTTCAGTCAACACTACCAGAGAGCACTGCACACGAGAGTATCACTTTGGGTTTCTAAGTACAATAATGACAGAGTCACCACGAAGGAACATCTTGCTGATGAATCGGTCCTTGTTCATAGGTTTGGCCTTTTTCTTTCCTTTCCCAGTTTTTGGGACCTGCAAACATGAGATGATTTTTCACCAAGAAGAACAACAATGCAATGAACAAAATAAATGCAAAGGCATTTGCAGAAGCAGACCTTCATCACCAGCAAATATTGAGCTAAAAGTGGCAAATAACCATGACTTGCTCAGAGCACATAAATAGGGTGCAGTAGAGTTAGGAACACAAACCTCTGTCCACATTTCCTTCACATTCTCCAGGACCATATTGCAATGGCGATCAAAGGCCTTCACACGGCCCAGCAACTTCTTATTATTCCGGCAATTGATAAGCACCTGGTGCATGAAGCGGGTACCCCATTAGTGGCAATACTAATTGCATATTCTTCAAGCACCTGGAATGGATCACAAAGGAAAAATGCCTGTGGAAAAGCATCTACATCCAAGGCATGTCAGTCAAGCATTTCACAGTAGCAGATTAGCAACCTAAGTCCCATTCACAGCATTTAAATTACAGTCTCTGGATCCCTTTCCCAAAGACTCATCATGGCTCATAAAGAAAGCACATCATCTCTACACCTTCAGACATATGACAAGCAGAGATGCTCCAACATACCTGGGTGTTATTTTTGACAGACATCGTCAGTACCGAGAGGGGCCCAGTTGAAAACTCCTCCTCCTCTGTCTTCTCCTGTACAACAACCAAGCCAAACAGAACAGAATTTTCAAATGATTTATCTATGGAAATATGAGTTATCCATGTTCAAATGTCCATACAACATCTAGCACTGTGCACAGTACTATCTTCATGCATTTCCTGGTAGACTCTGTTCAGTTCCACCTACTGATGTCACATTCATGCCAAGCTAAATCCTAATAATGACACGCAGCCTGTGTACAACAAATGAGAGAGAGAGAGATAGCTTACAGTATCCTCCTCCATTGGTCTGGCCCCACTGCCAACAGCAACAGACATCAACAGTGCAGATGTTAGAACTGCTGCTTCATGTCTTTATTTTGTCCAATCATCTGATGCAATCTTCTCAGTTCATGGGCCTTTCCAAATGCACTTCTAGTGGAGTTTTAATACTGAAACATTAGTTAAAACTGGTGCATGTCATTCCTGTCTGGTAAGGCACTAAAAACTGCCCTAAATTTGCACCAGCATGTTGTTCACAATGTCGAAAGGTCAGGAAGAAATTGTATGCCTTGAAGCTACTGAGTACAGGTAAGTTTGCCCAGAATGGACTAACTATGCAACATCATAGGAAAATCCATGCTTGAGTGCATGACATGCAGCTTTTACAAAAAGTCATTGCAAATTTCCAAGGCAATAACAGACCCACAACCTGACTAATACAAAATGACATGCACAACGGAACACATGGGAAGTGAACTCAGCAAAAAAGCCTTCACTCTCACGCCAAGGCTGAGTTTGACAAAACATTTCCCTCTGAATCACTCAAGCAAAGTTTCCAATACCCCAATACTATTCTGAACAGTCCGAATGGCGGCAAAAGAAACTCTGCTGACTGGAAAAAAAACCCTAAAAAAGAAGACAAAATACGAGTGCAAACAACAACAACAACAACACTGAGGAAGACCACAAACACATTGACAATAGTGACTGTCTTGTTCTTTTCAAAGAGGGAAAGTTTTATACTAGCAATGGCTTTGAAAAAAAAACCCTCTTACAAGGTGAGCACCAAGAGCCCAAACCACAACAGAAAAACAAAAACCAAAAAAAAAAAAACAAAGAACCAGAAAACTGGAACAACATGGCATACCTCATGGTGATGATGCAGGCTTTCTTCTTGTTCTTGTGCTTCCTCTTGCTTGAAAAACCCTCCTGCAACGAAGCAAATGTAGCAGCAAAAATGCTTGATACTGCAAACTCGCAACGCAAGAAAAAAAAACACGCGCACAGACAGAAACAGTGGAGAATCGTTGCTGTTGCTGCGCTTTGTCCGTTAGGGTTTTGGATGGACGGGGGTTTTGGAATCTTAGAATTAGCAGCTGGAAATTACATATCCGCCGGTGCAATGTTGTTGTGGCTGCTACCCGCTTTCCTTCCTTTCGGGTTTTGGGACGCGGGGTTTCTGGAATCTTGGAATTATGAAGCTGGAAAATACGTATCCGCCGGTGCACGAACATGTTGTTGTTCCGGTTCTAAAAATCAATTTAAACGGTTCCAGTCCCACAAAATACATTAAAATGATTCCGGTTCCGGTTCCATGTGATCAGGAACCCAATTCCAAGTCCGGTTCTTAAAAAAATTAAAAATTAAAAATTAAAAAAAATCGGTTTTCAGTTCTTATTGTTTTGCCTCTTGTTCTAACTAGTGTTGGACGGTTCTCACATTTTTCAAGAACCGCCAGTTCCAGCGCTTCTTGTCACTTTAGAGAACCATCCCCAGGTTTCAGCTTTTCAATTACCTCTGTTGAAACGGTTCTCAAATGGGTTTGTTCTCACAACATTTAATACCCGTTCATTTTTCTTTGGCGGTTCTTTCACCCCGGATATCATAATTCATTTTTTTAATTTATTTTTTTTAAAAAAATTATAGAAGCAACAACTTTTTAAAAGAAGCTTTTTAAAAAATAGCCCATAAACTTCTCAAAGAAGCAATCTAACCTAAAATAGAATTTAAAGCTGAAAAATAAATATTCTGTCACCCAAATTTATATCACATTGTAAAAGATGTATGGAATTTTTTGATAAATTTTTTTAAAGTGTATTATTTGAAGGGCACCTTAAACATATTAGCAAGCACCCTTGCCCTTTTGACAATATTGCAAGATATATATTTTTAAAAATTAAAAATTTTGAATTCACAACAAGCTTGAACCTAGGACTTTTTTTGTTCAAAGATTTTTTTAATTATTAAATTATTAAAATAAAAATCAATAAAATAAATAAAAACATGTTCAAACTTGAAAATAAAAATTCATGAAAAATCTTTTCAAATTGGACCATGGGAGTTAAGCTCCCAAGTGTTTCCTTTTTTTGCCATAATTGTCAATGTGTTCAGTTTAGCCACTAAAGGTGCACACTCCCCCAAGGTCTGAAAATAGGCTCAAATGGCACAATTCAATTGAAGCTTCATAGCCAGCATTTTTTTTTTTGGGTTCAATTATTGTGATATATAAAAAATGGGCAATTTTATTTTTTCCCAAAAAAAATTATCAAAATTAGTAAAGTTTACACACTAGAGGCTAGGGGAAAAAAAAAAATCCAGAAATTTCCCAAATTTTTTTTGTCCTAAACAAACCTACAAATTTTGTTGGGAAAAATAGCTTCTCAGAGCTCCTCCTAAAATCAGTTTTTCTTTTTGCAAATTTGAGATGTAATCATCCATGAGTTGATATAGCCAAATATGGCTATCAAAAAAATTTGAAAGAGAAAAAAAAGCATCCTCATCTAAGCATTCTAAATCACACCAATTTGTGCAAAAACTTGTCACTTCCCATTCCACATTCTATCATGGCATTGCACTCTTGGCAGAAAGGTCTCTGAAATGAACTCACACTCACAAGAATACAACTTCCGGGATTTGAGATATCTAAGAATCAAACACTAGTAGTAGTGCAAATAACCCAACATTGAAGAAGGAACAACCCCGCCTTTGGAAAACTCATCCTTGCTGCTGCTGTACACAAGAATGAATAAGCTTAACTCAAAATTTCAGTTCATATACAAAGTCCAGATTGCAAAATATATCTCTATGTGACAAATTATGAAACATCCACCCTCCTTAAAAGGACAGAGGACAGAGCCGTACCCACCTCACAAGTGAAGAAATCAGTAAAAGGGTATATACCCGGGCAAATTGGCAATGCCATAGTTACTAGAAAGTGGCAGCAAAATCTGCATCATATGCGAGTTCTAAGTAGAGAGAGAGCTACACACAAAAATGTACACCCGATCTAGTCTACAGTGTTAGCAGCATGGTGCAGCTGTGAAAAAATAAATCTGATGCAGAAGATTTAGGGTCTGTCAATAATACTTTGCTTCAAGTAAAGATTCAATCCTGCTCTACTGCAAAGATCTGTGTTGGAAATCGTTCTTTAAGTGGGAGACCTAATCTACTTCCCACAAGAAAGAAAAGTGACGAATTGGGTAATGTAGACTTGTTTATTGCTTCATGTAGCAGGGGTTGATAGGGTTTGGCGGTTTAGGGTTAGCTCCTCCTCATAGTATGAAGCCAAGTTCTTGTAGTTGGGAGTGTAAGCCCAGCAGGTCTTTAATCACTTGAATAAGAATCTGATATTCTTGCAGACCAGCTCCACTTGACCTGTCATCGTAGAGTGATCCTGGGGGTTGTTGGTATACATATAATCAAAATTTAGGTACTCCCCCAAGTCCTGGAAACTCAATTGCCAAGGAGTCTTCACAGTGTACCTGATCTGGCACAAGTAGTTAGTAGTCAGGCTGTAAAACTCTAATGCAGAATATCAGCTCTGGCAATATTCCTTGCTTTCAGCTAACAAATCATCATGCTGCTCTACTACAAAGGAAGTAGTCTGGAAATTATTTCTCACTGGGGTAGGAGAACTGATTTTTAACCTCCTGCAAGAAAAGAAACCTGAAGAGTTTTGGGTAAAATTGACAACTTCTAATGGATGCATGTCTTAGTTTCTGTAGTAGGGGTTGGTGACACCCTCCTCATAGAATGAAACTGGGGCAGTGCTGTAGTTAGCTGGGTAATTTTGGCTGGGTCTATAATCACTGAAATAAGAGTCTTTTGGCTGATATTCGTGCAGATCAGCATCCCGAGGTCTAGTGCTGTAATGTGGGTAGTCTGTGTATCTATAATCACGTGGATCTCCTCTCATCTCTGTCCTTGGAAACACAGGCCGCATATCTCTTGGCGCATATTCATATGGATGCATTTCTCTTGCATCAATTGGCCTCCTCATGCCTCTTGGATCAACAGGTCGTAGCTCTCTCATGTCACCACCCCTCATCTCTCTGGGATCAACAGGCCGCATCGCTCTCATCTCACCACCCCTTGGGTCTCTTGGATCAACAAGCCACCCCTCTCTCACTTCAGCAGCCCTCATGTCCCTTGGATAAGCAGGCTGCATCTCTGCTCTCACATCACCACCCCTCATTTGTCTTGGATCAACAGGCCGCATCTCTGCTCTCACATCACCACCCCTCACTTCTACTTGATCAGCAAACCGCACCCTTCTCATGTCACGACCCCTCCTCTCTCTTGGATCAACCATTCTTGGATCAATCATTCTTGGATCAACCATTCTTGGATCAATCATTCTTGGATCAACCATTCTTGGATCAACCATTCTTGGATCAATCATTCTTGGATCAACCATTCTTGGATCAATCATTCTTGGATCAACCATTCTTGGATCGATCATTCTTGGACCAGCCAGTATTGGCTCAACCTTCCTGGGATCAACCATTCTCTGATCAGGCCTCACTGTCTCAACCATCCTATGCTGATTCATTCCAGGTCCAGCAGCATCCATGTTCACCTCTCGGTTGCCACCTTTCCCCTGCACCTTCTCACCTCTCTCTCCTCCACCAGCAGAGGCATTCTGGCCACCAACAACCTTTTGGACTGGTACATCAGCAGGCCAGTAAATTGCCTTCTTGTCAACATGCTTTTTCAATTTCTTCAATACAGCTGCAGGATCTGCTGCACCCAGGACTGTGACTCTTGACTCACGAGCATTGGTGATCAAAGACACAACCCCTGGCACACATGCACCAGCTGTGTGTGAGAGAAGATGCCACTATTCATACAAGTCCAAAAGAAAATTTGGAACACAAACCTCCCCAAAACAACACTGATAGGCCTTGAAGGAAAAGAAAATCCATATCCCCAGCAGCAGGAGGATCTCTGTAATAATTTTTTCATCAGTTTCTGCTGAACGGGGGAAGCAAGAGCTGTATAAAAAAGGAATTTTGGAAATGCCACTTTCGTGCGAAATTCATGACTGTTAGGGTTTTTTGAGATGAAATGCTCACCGGGCACTTCACCAGCTTCTTCCCTTGCTTTTTCCTCACATTTGTTGCAGCACAAGGGGACTCGGAAATGGGTTTGCTGTGAAAGAGAAAACAAACAATTTGCACCAGAGGTTATCATTTACTCAACCAAAGAGCTGCACCACCAACTTCTGCTGAAGAAGTGGCACACAAGCAAGCAAGGATTCTGGAGCCATGGAAGAAGAGCATTGCAATGACACAATTAAGGTCTAGGGTTTGATTGTGCAGAGCTCTTCTTACTGGGATCTCCGGAGCCTTGGAAGAAGCCTTGGGCTGGGTGGGTGCAGCTTCTCTCTGTTTCCTGTTTTCCATTCGTTGAGGATCCATGTGTTTCTTATTCTCAGCCTGCTGCATGAAGTATCACCCACCACATCAACATCATCATCCAAGAAGAGATCATCAGCAAAGAAATCCTTTCTTTTCATGGCTTTCAAAGGAACAAATGGCACTATAATAAACACAACAGCTACTTTTGTAGCACCCGGCTGCTTGCTGCAAGATTATGAGGTATTTCAGATCATGGAAAATTACATTTCCCGGTCGATAGGTTTCTGCCATCCACTTGGGATCCCGGTTCCCGTGATTCATCATCACCTGGACACAAAAATCGCGCACGTATCAACATCGGTCTAACAACAGGCACTCTCTGCAGCTAGCTACCTACCTACCTGCACACAAAAACACAAGACTGGAGAAAAAAATTACCCAACAATTTTTCTTTATTTTTAGAAAGGGCTTGAGTTCGAAAAGCAAGCAAGAAAGGGACCCAAAGAGAGAGAGACACACACACACACCTCATTCATAGCCGCCATCTTCCCGAAGCTCCAAATTCAAAAAACACTCACAAAAAAAGGAAGGAAAAAAAAAACTTCTTACGCAGTCAAGTCTCTACTGCGAGAAGAACTGGATCGCCAACTACTACAACAACAAAAACAAAAACAAAAACACAGCGAGTCCTTACTACAACAAGAAAGCTACAGATAAACTTAAGCAGCACGCCTCATCAAATCTGCAATTGAAAAGAACAAGAACAAGAACAAGAAGAGGAGGAGGAGGAGGAGGAGAGTCTAGAAAGACCCCCCTCAAACAAAACAACGACAGAAAAACAGCAAGAAAAACTTAAATCTAAATCTAAAAACAATCCCAAATAACCAAAACCAGAAGGAACAAATTAAGGAGCAAGCTAAAACCCAAGTAAGAAGAGATCAGAGTCTGTTGTCTATGATGAACTTTTGTTTTTTAATGTTG
>Ga0209208_10002414_pt1 | contig 26710 bp, 20 predicted proteins | sample S1TSphfallax_3_FD_187694 | JGI IMG/M metagenome (GOLD analysis project Ga0209208, IMG submission 187694) | Host-associated microbial communities from peat moss isolated from Minnesota, USA - S1T2_Fd - Sphagnum fallax MG (SPAdes) (version 2) | ecosystem: Host-associated > Plants > Peat moss >...
AAAAATCATGATACCCATCAAATGTCATAAGGAATAAAAACCAAAGTAGGTTTTTATGTTTGATAAAACCCGTAGTATGGCCTTGACCAAAATAAGGGCCCATGCGAAGTGAACTATGGGCTTTAGTAGAATAAGGGTTGACATGAAATGAACTATGAGTTTTGTTGAAATAAAAGCCCATGTAACACCAAACATGAGTTTTACTAAAATTGGGTGGGATATGGGTTCATATGAAACAAACTATCAATTTTATTGAAATAAGGGGCCATGTAAACAAACCATGAGTTTTATTTAAATTGTGCCCACCCTTAACTCCATCTTGCACATGTTTTTAATATTTTAGTATAACCTACTACATTGAACCCACTTTACACAAAAGAACCTCCATTTAGAACCTCCATTTGGAAATTGAAACATGGATCACATTGGGGAAGGAATCTTCTTTGATCTCTTATCATATTATGGGGTTGAAAAACTATAGAGTTAATGCACTTGTTCATTTGCCTTCAATGAGCCATTCAAGGGCCAAAAGCCTTTTCATTGGTGGGAAAAGATAACCCTAAAACTTGCAAAAATGAAATTGAGACAACCCAAAAGATTCTCATCCTAGGTTCGTTATTTTGGTAATGCTCCAACCTTGGGGCTTTAGCAAATAAGTATGGTTAATTGCATGCAACCTAATGAATTTGTTTATCCACTACTCAATTTTAAAGCAAAAAAAGATGTGGTCATAGTTTTTTTTTTTTTGTTGGGGGTTAAGTTTTTCATTATGGATACAAACAAATTTGAAAATTTTCTTTTCTTAAATGTCAATTGGAAAAAAAATTTGGAAAAAATCATCAAAGTTTGGATTGTAATAAAAACATTAGCTAAAGTGGGCCTTATGAAAGGTCTATCTCTATTTTAATTACAAACAATGTTGTTTGTAAATAATATCGCATCATTGATAACAAGGAAACTATAAATGGTGACTTTTATAGTTTCTTTTTTCACTAAAATAAAAGTTACACGAGGGAAAAAAAAAGACATTTTTGGAAATCAAAAACCATGCATGGCAACCCTTTTCTTAGAACAATCTTAGATTCCCATCCCAACAAATCCTTAATTTTACTAATGATAAACTTTCTCTTATAGGTATAAGGGTCATTTGTTATGTGAATTAGTAGCACGGTTTTTTACAAACCCAATTCAAAATTCATTATTTTCCTAGTGTATTCATCCATACCAAGTTCAAAGGTTTTATAAAAGATAGAGTTGTGTGATTTTATATGTTTGTGATTTGGCACTATTGTTCAAAATACAAACCTAATGTCTTGTCCATCACAATGGCATATCTTTAAACATTTTTCACCCAATGTGTTTTCCCATATTATCTTTGAGTTGTGACAACGTGAAGGCCAAGTAGAAATAAAAAATTGCAACAAATCTTTAATCTAATAGTGCTAGAGCTTTAACTTTTACCTTTGGCTAGCTTTATAAATGACTTCAAAGCAAGTTGACAAAAACCTTCACATCCTATAGCAACTTAAAGCTCTTGTTTCTTTAGTTTCCAATGATTTCCAAAAAGCTTCCAAGTTGTTTGCATGAAAAGACAACTACTAAGAAGAAATCAACTCCATTACTATAGTACACAAAGAAAGCCTCCAATTTCTATTTTGGGATTTCCATGTCCTTCAATTTAAAAATCCTTCACAACAAACCTCTCAAGAAGGTGGACGAAAGAAATCCCTAATCCAACAATGTAAGGTCTAGTAAATAACACAATTGGAGGCGACACTCGAGGCAACAAATGCTTGAGAACCCAAAATAAACTTCTCATAATGGGTTTCCCATAGCATCCAAATTCTTCACAACTCATACACACATGCATGCATAACCAAAATGATATACAACACACCATCATGAAAAAAAAAACAACAAAACAATTCGTTCATCAAAATCACAACATAAAGTTTCCAAGTTGCAAAATTTGTTCACTCACCTTCAAAGCCACCAAATTCAAATCCATCCAACTCATGGACATGGTAGAGCATCATCACAAGAGACCAATGAAAAAGCTTGAGACAACCAAACAAAAAACCATTGACAAAAATGATATAGGTCCTCAAATGTAAGACCTCAAATGTGGATGGGCGACGTGGCCACATCAATTGCCTTTGATATTTTGTAAATGCGATAAGCCGCCTCCTCATTACATAAATAATAAAGTGTATTTGCATTGCATGTTCTACATTGAAATTTGAGTTCTAAAAAATTCCCATGGCATTCTATTTTACAAATCTATCTCCCATTTTAAAAATGATATTATTGGTAATTTTTTGCTGATAAGGCCCTTGGGACCTTGTGGCCTTATCCTACAAATAGTGATGGGGCCCTAATCAAACATAGTGAGGAGGCCCTTAGGAAGAAGCGTCCCTCTATACTTTCGTGGTGATTGCTTTTGGATGAAATTTAGGGTTTGCAGTTACGATGGCTAGGGTTGGATGATTGGCGCTCTTCTTCTTCTTCTTCTCCTCCTCCTTCTCCTCCCGCAATAGGACAAGAAACAGGTGGGGGAAGAGCACCGATCTCGAGAGCGTCGTGGTTTGTGGCTTTTTTTCCTCTTCATCTTTCACCCCCTTCTGTTTTCTTGCGCTGATTACCCATCTGCAGCCGCATCTGCAGTGTTTTTTTTTAAATCTTTTTTTTTCCCGGGGTTTTTTGTTTTTCACGGCACCGTGTGGAGCTTTCTTTTGCTGTGGTGGTTTTTGAACAACGATCATCTGCAGCTTCCATACCTGCAGTTTGTTTCTTGTCTTTGGTCCCACTCTCGTTGTTTTTTTTCCCTTTTCTTCATTCTCAGTTTCTCCTGCAAGCTCCTATAGTGTAACTTTGGTGTCGACAGGCGCGTGTGGACAAAGAAAGATAACACGCGCACACACATACAGAGAGAGAGAGACACACACACACACACACAGACAAAGAGACAGACAGCGCCTTGGGTACGTACCAGAAGCGAGGACGGTCCGCTGAGACGAAATGTCGAAGAAGAAAGTGTCGCGTGCCGTGATGACTTTGAAGGATTTCCATGGCGGTTCGATTCCTTCAGATTTGCCTCTTCCATCTGCTCCTGGAATGTAAGTGAAGCCCCCCTCCTCTGTTTGTTTTTCTACGCTACTCACAGTTTCTTAGAAGAAATTGAAGAGATTGCTAGCTAGATGGATTTTGGATTTCTTTTCTCTCCTTTTTTCTTTTCTTTTTTTTTTTGGACCGGGGGTTTTAGGTTTTAGAGCGTGAGGTTTTGAGTGCTTGTTTGTTCTTTCTGTAGGGCTGTTGAGCGGAGTTCTTTTGAGAGACAAGGATCCGGGGCATGGATGAGTCCTGTTGGTAGAGGAGGGTACGGTGGCAATGAGCGCAACAGCATGGGTCAGAACAGACAGGGACTGGGAAATGCTATCCGCGGGTTTGAAGATAAAGCGTCGCTCTTCCCTAACCCTGCAAACATAGGGAGAAATTATGACGAAGATGAGCGTAAGCCAGTGGATGGACGCCCTCGCAGCAGCCACAGTGCAGAGCAATATGAAGAGCATGCATATGATGAACGCCCCCGCTCTGGCCACCATGATAAACCATTCAACCGATTTTCTCCAGATGAACATGGCTACAGAGGCATGGCTCCTGCTGCATCTGGACAGTCCTCACAAGTTAACAAACCAAAGCCCCCAGTATCGCCACCCCCTCCCAATTGGAGGCAACCTCCACAGCAGCCACCACCATCTGCTGGTTTTGTGGATCGCAACTCTGGTCCAAATGTGTGGCCAGCACGACAAGAATCTGAGGTTAACCAAATGCCTGCAGACTCGGTGCAGAATCAAAGCCAGGTATCTGTTTCATGGCGGACACAGATGCCTAAATCAAAAACATTGGACTTAGCAATGCCTGACAACAAGGCAAGTCCCAAAAGCTGGCAACCTGAGCACAGCTATGGAGATGAAAGGACAGGATGGCAAGGGCATGGCCATAGTTCTGAGAATCCAGAACGAACTCATTTTAGCAGGCAGCAGGCCATGTACCCTGACAAGAACATCAACCCACGGGGTTATGCCTCAGGGATAGCTCAGGTGGATGGAAGGGTGATTTATGGAGAGAGTTATGGAGGCAGGGGGGCTTACAGTGATGGGACCAGACCTGGTTTTGGTGAAGGGGGTAGAGTAGGAGAGAATAGCAGGGTTCAGGGGGATGTCACATCTGGAGCGTATGCTGATGCAGGAGTTTATGGAGGTGATGACAGTGGTAGTGGGTTCAATGGCACTGGAGCTATTGCAACTGGGGGAGCTTCCCATGATCCTGGTAACAGAATTGCTTTCTTTGATGTGGGAAGGACTGGAAGGGTGGAGAATGAGTTCATGAGGGAACCCAGTCACCCTGAGGGTCTGCGATGGGCTAATAGTAGCCTCAGAACATATAGTCCTGGAGAGGGTCGTGACAGTTATGGATCAGATGCAAATCGTGGTGCTGTTTTGCCAGAAAGGAACTCCCACAGCTCAAACCCACATGAAAGCCAGACTCAACGAGTGTACGAGGATCAAGGTGACAGAGCTCCAGCTGGCATGGGTTGGGAGACACGGAGAAGCCCACCTTTGGTGGAGAGCAATCGAGCATTAAGCAAAGAGATATCAGCCCATTCTGCTGAGGGATATTGGGTTGAGCACTCTCCATCAGCCGCTGCTCCAGCTGATGCTTCTGTGCCTCGAGCACCATTGGTGCTTACAGAACCAGTTGCTGAGAGGCCAAAGTTGAAGCTTCTTCCTCGGTCAAAGCCTCTGGAGTTGAATGAGGCACTTGGGTCCATTGGGTCAGAAGTGCCAGCAATAGAGGTTCTGACTATCCTGTCCTACATTTGTACTTGCAGGATAATGTTGAAGTATGTTGGACAGAAAGTACTGTTGTTTCAGTGCACATCTTCCAGACTTGATACAGAACATTTAATAAAATTTTTATAACACAAATTTTTCTGCAATGTGTAATTGCAGGAGACTGAGAAAGACTCTGGTGGCAAATCTGATGAGAGGCGAAAAGATGAACCCATGTTTTCAGAAGACACAGCAGATGATGCCATAGATGCGAGTGGGTCTGTGGTCAAAGGGCCACCTTCAAACTTTGAGTCTGGAGATGGAGGTAGCAAGCTGGCAGAGCGTCCAAAACTGAACTTAAAACCAAGATCACAGCCATTGGAGGCACGAGGTGCCACTGGCGGCTCAGATAGATCATGGTGAGATATTAGTTACCATGCCCATGAGGATAGTGGGAAACTGAGTCTTACTGGCAGTATTGATTTCCGTCCCTGGATTTCTGTTTGCAATGAAATGCAGGCTTTAATCTGAGTGTGGAGGAAGAAGGTGATGGTCTGATGCATTTTGCATAGCACTGACATGGTTCTTGTTTCATTCATTTTGGTTTTGCTGGAACTGACAGAACAGTGATGTCTGAAGTGTTATTATGAACTTTCTCTGCAATTCTATAGATATCTCTCTGATGGCCAAGGTGGTTGGTCTGCATCCAAGTAGTCAGCAGTCCTGTGCTTAAAGGATATGTTCAGGGTGCAGGAGGCCCAAACCACTAACCCTTGATGGTGGACTCTCAATGCTCTAGTCTTAAATACTTGCTTGTATAGGAGCAAGCTAGAATGAAATGAAGCTTACCTTCACAAGCTTGTCACAGCTTGAATGAGGGTACTATTGCCTTTTCTATTAGCAGTCTCTTGTGAGCTAGCTGAGATTATGGCTCAGTCTTCCTGTTGCTTCCAGAAATGTGGCAGCAACTCAAGACACAGATTTTTGTGTAATTGCTTGTCCAAAGTTTTCTAACTCCCAGTGACTTCATCAACTCCCAATGGTGGGTATGAAGAAGTATGTCATAAGTATGAGTTTCTGTTTTGTTCCCATCATGGCTGGCAATCGAGAGTCGTATTAGTGTCGTTAATATTATCTTCATTTAAGCTGCAGCAAGCTTGTGAAGCTAAGCTTTATTTTTATTTTAGCTTGTCCCTGTATGAGCAAGCATCTGAGGCATAGAGATGCCTACATAGAGGTTTGTGGTTGGAACCTACTGAGCATATCCTTTAAGTACATCACTAGTTGTTATTGTTTTGTTCATTTTGGTTTAGCTGGAACTGACAGTATAGCTACCTTTTAAATATTATGGTAGAGTTTCCTCTCCAATCTCATAGATATCTGGGCATGGATAGATTTGTCTTTTTGGAGGGTTTTTCGTCCTGAAGGGTGCAGATATCATGGGCAAGATTACTTGATATATCCAGAGTGTGGCAGAATTTAAATGTTAGATGTTGGTATTCTCAAGTGACCACATCATTGTATATGTCTCTAGGATTGAAGGCAGCTTGTCCCATGTATACATATTCTGTCTATGTAGTCCTGAAGAGGACTTGCTTAGGACCTCCACCTGCAAGTAGCATCAACAGTACTTCAAAAGTTTATGTACGCATACCTGCAAAGGGTTTTGCCACATCAATGATCCAGATCTAATTTTCACTACACCTGTCAAGAATCCATTTGCATGAATTGGTCCAAAAACTGGTGACAATCTGAAAATGAAAGAGATTGTGAGCAACACTTGTAGGGCTAAGACTATGCATTGTTATTGATTTTCTTTCATTTTGTTTGTCGTTTGATCGTGTGCAGGGACTCTGTATTTGGTGGTGCTCGTCCTCGTGAACTGGTAAGTTTGATTCTCCAACAACTGTATTCTGTTTCTCTGCTGTTCCAGCTCTGCATTTGGGGCAGTTGTGAATTGTAGCTCAATTTACACATGTAGCTAAAATGTATTTTCATCATCTTAATCAATTTGTTTTCCTGCCACAGGTATTGAGGGCACGTGGTGCTAATGATTTTGGCACAGCAGGGGAGAATCGCATCCCTTCCCCACCATCACCACGCATGTAAGTAATTTGTGTGGTTGAGGGGATGGACTGTTCCTGGATGATGGTAACACAGCTATATTCAGACTCCTGTGTCTAAGAAAGCCTTATAAAATATCTGAAGAGTTTGTTGAAGTGTGACAAGGCAGAGTGGTTGTTCTCTTATGAATATCCCTTGTGTTTTATTGATTTTTCAGTGGACAGATTCCTGGTAGTGGCAATACCAAGCTAGAGCAACAAAAAGGTGGGCGTTCTGATCGCTCTGATAGCTGGGGAGAAGAAAAACAGGTGGGCAGCCAGCCATATGAGCACCAGGGTGAGCGGTTCATGGAAAGGCAGGGATCTGGGTTGAGGGAGCAACAAGGAAGTAAGCAGGACTGGCTTGCTCCCAGCAATCACCTTGGGGATAAAGAGTGGAAGGGTCACAGAGACTCTGAAAAGCAAGACAATAAAGATCGATATGAGGTAAACCGCCCCTATGATTACCAAAATAGTCACAACCGTGGCACTGACAGGCAAGAATCAACCCTGCGTGGTGCTCACAAGGCTGATGGTTGGCGAAGACCTACATCTCCTATCCCTGTTAGATCACCAGCATGGACACCTTCTAATAGTTCTACAGCTCCAGGTGGTCATCACAGCTTCAATGCTCCTGCCTCAGCCCTTGAACTGGCCAAAGCATTTTCACGGTCATCAAGCATTGGATCACCGATGGCTGGAATTACTCAAAGCAACAGTGGTGATCAGCGACATTCTGTGAATTTGATTTCTCGAGGCCAGGGTTATGGACCTGGATCAATGAAAGGAAATGTGAGTGGGTATGATCAAAAGGATGTCTCTTTTTCACGCCTTGCAGAATCACCCCCTGCTTCATCTCCAATTAAGAGAGATGTTTACGCTCCTGGAAGTGGCTATGGTGGCAACAAATCATACAACAGGTTTGGTGGTAGCAAGAATGGAGGAGGTTTTGGTTCAGCTGTTGGTGATATGAACAGTAGGTTGTCATATGGATGAGGCATCTGCAATCAGTGCTCATTTTGAAGCACCCATATGACTAGGCTTCAACTTCAGTGGGCATCTGGAGCATTGGTGAGGGATTGAGGAAGTTATTCAATTTTCTGTAGGATCTGCTTCCAGTGGCCATTCTTAAGGTTCATGCTACTTTTCTACAGTTTCTTGGCATGTGTAGTTCACCTGAGTCTCCCAGCCAGTCATTTTGTTCAGGAGAATGCCCTATCCAATGGTGTTGTGCCTCCAGGGGATCAAGAGGCTGGACAAATTAAAGGTTGTACCCCTTCAGGCTGGGCGATTCCAATGACCTGTCCTCTAAAAATTTGTCAGTATCCACTATTGTTTTGCTGTGCATCTTGCTTAGCGCCCTCCCTGCTCCATCATGAAACCTTGTAGCAGGATGGGGTGCAATTCTTTCTCAAGCTCAGGTACAATTATCAGTAGCCTTGATCTGATTTGCTCCAAGTGATTCTGTTAGCATTAATCTTTAAATGCCCATCAACTGTCTGATTTTTTTCCTGTCCAGAGCATGCTTATTGGAGAAATGCATTTGAAATTATTAGGACATAGGAAGGAATGATGCAAAAGAATCAGCAAAGAAACTGAGATTAGTGGCATCTAATATTGCTTACAGTGTACCCTGCTACTGATGAAGATGAGAAACAAAGGAGACAGTACATGAATTCCAACAAATTGGTTGCTTGTAGTGCTGCTCTTAAGACCTTGCCGAGCCACACCAGTATTGTGTCTTCTCACCCCATTTCAGGCCCCAACAGTCTTCTCAATGCTCAGGAAAATGTCTTCATGCCTTGGACTTGGCTTTCTACCAGAATTTACTTCTTTTTTTAATCTTTTCCCAGACTTCTGTCAACCTATCTGTCTGACACCCATCTGTCCATTCAGATTGCTAGCCTTGGATCAGCTGAACATAGGGCTCACTGGATTGTGCAGCAGACAGCTCCTTTTGAAGCCTATGAAGAAGAGTTCTTTGGGAGTCATCTGTGTTTTTGCAAAAGATGGATGGCTAGAAATTCTGACCAGGTAGAAATACTGACCCGAAATACCAATATCAAATGACATGCCTGGTGGTTTTCCATCTCTATGGAATTTTGGGAATTAATATTCTCGGTTAGATCTTTCCAACTGATCAGGCCAACTGTGCAACAGAAATTGTTGGTGATGCTTAAAAATTCTTGTCTGCTGGTTTGTCTATACAGAATCTCCAATAGTATTCTGTCATTTTGGCATATCTGCTGAGCCACTAATGAGGTCTAAAGAAATTAGGCGCAGAGTTTGATGTCTTGTTGGACTTAAATCTGTTGGTAGATTTTGGAGCTGTGATGCTCACTAAAAGCTCAAATGCCTTTTAGATCTGATTACATGTGGATGATTGGGGTTGAATCTCCTGACAAATCCCCATGTCTTCAGCCAAGACATGATTGGTCCCAATGATATGTATTGTCATATTTGGGTCTTGCCTTTTGTAAAGGTCATTGTGTGAAGTTCTTGATTAACACTAGTTCTTCTCACAACATTTTTTTGGTGGTAAATAAGATTCACATCAAGGCATTTGTGTGTATTGAACATAATTGGTTTGATATATATTATTGGTTGTTATTAATATATGACATGCCTATTCACACACCTTGGATTTATTCAAAGTTGGAGATGAAGAAGGTGGCTTGGGTTTTGACAACGACATGGGGTATGAGTTTATGCTTCAACTTACAAGGTATATGTTTTCATTGTAGTTTGTATTGTGTGACTAATTGTGGGTGAAGTGTAATTTAAACCCACATATGTGGGGGAGAGCTATGGATCGATTACATGCAAGATGTGAAATGGGTTGGAATGAAATATTGAAGTGTTCTAGACGTCTTTTGTGCAAGTCCATGTAATAAATCCAACTTTTTCAATATCTAACCAAGACGGATCTACCTTAATCACATTAAATATGTCATATGAAAACTTCAATCAAAATTGGACAAAATTCAGACGAAATGAGCCCAAATTTGGAAAGTTAGAACTCTAATCGAAATCAACTTAATTTGAATAGAACCCATTTAGAATTAGCTTGGAAATGAATTGGGATTTTACCAGAATTGACATGGCCTTAAGAATTGACATCAACTTAACCTCATTAAAATTCATTGGGATTTAAAAGATGGTTGGGATTGGACCTACATCTGAACCAATAAGTAACTTGGATGGATGTCAAGGGTGGATGTGATCAACCTAGATCTAACAAGAATTAGTCCAAAAATGGTCCACCATTTAACTGGGATGGATTTGGCTTAAACAAATCAAATAGAACTATTTCATAATGTTAAACCACAATGATTTAGTTTGCCCATCAATAATGGAGTTCATGGTGTAAAAAGTAGTGGCATGGAATAGGAGGCAATTTCTATATATATTTTCAAAATGGAGAGTGATAACAAGAAATTGTTTGTAAATCAGTAAAAGAATTAATTATGGGCTGAAATTGGATGGATTTGGAGACCGTGTCCAATTTTCATGATGGAACATGTAAAGTATTTGTACAAATGTGGGAACAATATTGCATTTGTTGTCAATTATGTAAATTGACGGTGAAAGGCAAGATGGTAGGTAGACAAACAATTTCCAGATTTTCATAAACTTAGGCAAATATTAAAAAGTGGTGATATGACTTAGGTTGTTATTATGTGTCAATTGTTGGTGAAATAAGATACTTAAAAACAAATGAAACCCCAACATAATAGATTCATGTTCACACTAAATATTTTTGTTGGTGATGGTGGAGTTGTGGTACTTTGAGAAGATTGGACTTCCGGCATAAATCATGGTATAATTTTTTTTTTTCCTTGCAAAGGTTTTTCAAGGAGCCATGTCAACTTGGTGTTGGGTTGGATTTGGTAGTGAAAAAGTAAAATACGAATGTAGTTGTATGGTTTGTTATGATACCTAACTAAACACAACCTTAGTGAGTACAACACAACTCATGATAGTTGAGTGCACCTCTTTGAGATGAAATGGTTACTAATAATGTCACAATGGATCACTTTCTTTTGGCCAACATGCTAGTTTCATGGATAAGGATGATTTGGCATTGTTTTGTATTTCAAGTAAAGCCACAAAAAAAAAAAAAAAAACCTAACTAATGATTTTGAAAGAGCATTTACTGCTCCAAAGTGTTTAGATATTGACAAAACAATAGCCATAAAAAAAGGCTTTAAATGCTTGTCTCTTTAAATAGATGTTAGGTTCCTTGGACCCCTTATACCCAAATAATGTAAACAAGATGAAATTTCATTCATTGAGTTCATTGTTCATAGTTCTTCATGAGGAAATAGACAAGGTGCCAAAAGTCCAAATACCATATTGCTCAACTCAGCATGTGCATTCATTCCTTCTTTTTATAGTTTGATTTCAAAAAAAATCATGTTTTATCTTGTGTTGCACTATGGAAATGATGTTTGACTTCAACTTGGGTCATGCACAATCTAAGGCCCACTTTAAACTAGGAGTCAGGCCTATAATGGGAAATTTGAGCATTTCTTGACTCATTGTTTGGCCCCAAGTTATTAATAAAATATTATTTGTTTTGGGGGGGGGTCCAATGTGTTCATGTGTAAAGCCATTAAAGCCAAAAAGTAGGGATCAAAGGCTTTAACCCCTTATATGTTACCATTCAGTTTTTTCTTGGTATCATTCTTGTTTCCTTTCAAGTTAAACCCTAAAAGTGAGACCTACATGGATGAGCATAGACACTAACTCTTGTAACTCCTCCATTTAACACACTCTTTTCATGCAACACTCTAACATTTTGTGTATCCCAAGTCAAAAATTATGAAGCTCTCCCTCCATCATTCACAAACAAGCACAAAAGGTCAACAAGAAGAGATTTAAAGAACTAAAAGAGACGAAATGAAAGAGAAATAAAAAGTACAGAGTTTGGTTTAGGGTTTACTTTGATCCTACGGTGTGAATTTCATCAAAATGACAATATTTTATTGTAGTAACATTGGCTCTCAAGGGTTGCAAATTGGCCTCCCAAGTTGATAACTATCCTTTTTTTTTTTTCTGCCTTGGGCCCAAGTCAAGGTCATAAAGTGGGTAGATTTTTAAAGAATTTGCTTTCTTGACTCCTAATGTAAATCCCTTGGGGCTGATTTCAGTGATTACACCAATAGGAGTGCTCAATTTGAGCTATTGGCCTTGACTCCTACTAGAAAGTGGGGCCTAAATATTGTGTGATGGTTATACATTAGGTATTAATGTGAGACACTATCTTTGGGTGCATGTATGTATTATTTGAGAGTATTCTATTTCATATTGAAGTTCACAAGATGTTCCCATCAGGTTCACACAATGTTCCCCAAGTTCCCAAAGACATTCCCAATAGCACCTCATTTTTTTATCCCATCAAGTTCCCAATGGGTTCCCAATCTGTTCCTCAACATGTTCCCAATAGCTCCTTACTTTATCCTGCATCCTTTTGGCCTAAGTTCTAATCTAGTAACCAATATAGGCAAAGCCCAAAGGAGGAGAGATCCCATAATATCTACTTTGGGACTGTCCAAAGCTCGATATTTTATTTTATTTTATTTCATTTCATTTTATTGTGATGGGCCCAATTAAAGATGCCCATCACAAAAGGGGGAAAAATGAACTTTGAGGATGCCCGCAACTAATTAATACAAGTCACAATATATTGTAGCCTAAATGTGATTTTTCACATGGATGAAATACATAATTAATCTTTCAAAGATTTTTATTTTTCAAAATTTTAAAATTATTTTTATTATCTTGATCTACTATGATATTGTCAAATGAGGAGTGAAATTATTCAATTTGTAGCTTGTAATAATTATGATGATTTTCAACACCTCAGATTCATATTTTCACAAAAGTTGATTTCACTCTTTTAAAGATTATTTAATTTTAAAACTGATCCTTGGGTAAACTAATTTGTATGTGCAACAATAAAAATCGGGAAAAAAAAAAAGCAACGATCATGAGTTTGCCCAAAATCTTTCATATTTGGAATATAATGAAACCTTACAAAAGTCATTCCTTAGACATAGACCTAGATTTAAGTAATTTTACAATGTATTTATTTTCAAGTTTTTCTCCCAATTGCAACAAAACTTCACTAATTCAGTTTGGTAGTCTAATTTTTTCAACTGATTTGCATCTTCACCAAAAAAATTACAAGTTTAAAAAATAAAACACAGCCCTTCAATGCAGAAGGCAAAAAATTCTAAGCCCTTAATTGGGAAAGTCTGAGTTAATAGAGTTATCCGAAAGGAAATGAAAACACAGAACCAGAACCCAGAGTTTGGTCATACCCAGGGCGAGTTTTAGCATAATTTTTTGTGCTAAACTGAGTTTCATCCTGTCTTTCGTTTCTCCTGAGCGCCTCCACTGCTGCTACATATATTTTCATTGCTCCTACCTGTACAACTACTATAATTACTCTCGAACCTTGTGCATTAAAAATGCTGAGTTTTCAGCATCTCATACTGAGATTTAGTAAAATTTCATTACTTTGCGAATACTACCACTGAAAGAGGGGATAGGGGGGTGAAAGGAGGTCCAAAGACAGGGTGAAAAGAGGGTTACAGAACAACATGTAGTCAAGAGCTGTTTATTGATGGAATACAGGCAAAGTGAAGGGAGGTATTGGTGGATTAGGGTTAACATTTTGTTTTCTCTGCCATCCTCAAATGTGCACCCAGCCCTAAGTGACTTTGTCACCAATCCATAACCACAAAACTAAATATGAAAATACTTTCTTCAAAAATGGTTATGGCACCCATCATACACAAAAATTCATATAATTCTTTCAAAATGTGACAATGTGATTGAAAACATTCAAATACACATGTCATGACAAGTTTTTTTTTTTTTTTTTGGGTTTTAAAATTTGCACAAATGTGAAAAATAAATATGAAAAGAGAATATTTGATCACTTTTTTTTTTGAAAAAAAAGTCACTAGATTTGCAAACAATTAAAAATCATGTTGTGACATTTTCCTGTTGGTTTTGATTTGGTAACAAAATTTTAAATGTTTAAATAGGTTCCTAGAACATTTCATCATTTAATATGAGATCCCTTTTGGGTTCATCACAATTAATGTGATGTAAAAAAATGAAAAACAGATGATGAATTTTATTTTTCTTTTACAACAACATGGATGTACATTAAAATGGATTTTTAAAAAAAATTCCCCTATCTATGACCAATTTATCATAATTATCAATTGTTGATATTAAATCAATGGCAGGGCCATTGTGCATATAATACACCTTGTCTTAATTGTGCTAAGGAGAAACCTAGAGATATATGGAAAGGAAATCTTTGGATGTATTACAAAAGCAGGATCTGGGGAAAATGCCTTCTTGTACTAGGGTCCATAATTACTTTGACCTTTTTTAATGCAATGGCCAAGAAAACTTTACTCAAAAATTTCATCTCTACTAAGAACTGCAGAGTACAAGATATGTTGGATGAAGAAATGTCAAAACGTGCTGGTTTAGCTCAGCAAATTGGTTTTGGTCCAGCATTTTGTTCGCTGCAAAAAGGTACAGCAAAGCCTAACACTCATAATTGCTTCAAGATTGTTAGGCAATCCCCTAAGAAAACTTCACTCAAAATCATCTCTAAGCAGCCTTTTTTTTCTTTTTTTTTTTTCCAAACAGAGAAATTCAAAATTCAAAAATTAAAGTGATTTTGGAGGTTTTCAATTGTCAAGTGTGAGAAAATAATAATAATAATAATCGACATATTTTTATACTTGCTTTTTCAATGTGTCATCAAAATATAGAAGGATGATTAAAGATTTGTATTTCATAGTTGGTTTATAGACAAATTTGGCTAAATATTCCTAAGGATGATTGCCATTTTTTTGTACATCTATGGATGATAGCCACTTTGGCTACAAACAAGAATTCCTTCAAAAAAATATGGTCTCTAAGGGTCCAAGTACTTCAACCTTTTTATGCAATCCCCAAGAAAACTTAACTCGATGTCATATCTAAAGGCCGAATTATCTTTACTTCCACCTTTTTTTTTAAAAGCAATGTAATGAAAAACTTCACCCGTGCAGGGTGGTGATGCATGGGTGACGCCATGCATTACCACCGACGATGTCCGACATAATGATCAACTCAAGCCAGTACAGCGGGACCTCATGATCCACCCGTATGGTAGGAAATTATGTAACGCAATTTCTCAACATACTAGCCCGCTTTACGCAAGGTCATGCGTTTCACAAAAAACACAATGCCCTTCTTCCTTCCTTCCTCAAGGTCATTACGGTTGTGAAAAACATGGAACACTTCCTTTTTGTTTGATGTAGGCCATTATTTTTTTAAATTTATGGTGCCTTCAATATTGTGCTAGGCACATGGAAGAATTTCATGAATATATGTTATCTAGTTTGCAATGCACATGTATGACGATATATATTCCAAATGTCATGACGTGGGATGTGCTCGCTCACATGACCAAATACATTGAAGGGGTTGGATAGTTGGATTTGTACACCAAAATTTGGTGTATGTTTGACAACACTACTTCCCATGAGTTGGTGACTAACTAGTTCCTTGTTTATTCCTGAAGCTTTTCTTACAAGGAAAATCATTTAACTTAATTTAAATTACTTTTTTTTATAAAAATGTTTGAAGTTTGAGGACAAGCCTTTTTGTGGCTAAGTGAATAAGGTAGGATGCTCTAAATCTATCAAGGGCTCCAACATCGTGTCTTATGTAACACACTCCCAATGAGTTTCTCAAGAGAACCATGGGCACATGTGGGGGGAGACCACTTAAACATTTAAGTAACAACACTCATAGCACACATTCTCATAAAGAGTTATTTGGGGGAAATGGGAACACTTTCAAAGAGAGAGGTCTATCTCCATTGATGGACATATTATTTCACTCATAAGTGCTCATTGGTCTGTGCTTTGAGAATTATGTTCATGCCTTTGAATAATTGGTTATGACCTATTGGTTTAGAAAGTGGGTGAAAGGCATTTTGGGGCAATGGCAATATGATACACAATATTATGTGATTAAAAAGAGTTGAGAATTTTCAAATGATTAAAATCACTTACTAATAGGCATCTCTTGAATGTGAACATAAAGCTAGATGTATATTTCCCAAAAAAAAAAAAAAACAAAAAAAAGTGATTTTGGAGGATTTCAGTTGCCATTTTTATTTTATTTTTCTGAATCACTAGATTCATATATTTGGTTGTAATTCTGTAGCCAAACATACAGAAAGATATAGGAAGATTAGTAATGATTTATATTTTATTTATGCTTTATAGCCAGATTTGGCTAAATCTTCCTTGGGTGATCAACAATTTTTTTCTACATCTTCCAATGAATGATCATCACTTTAGTTGCAAACAGATATCCATTAAAAAAAATTAACTGGTTAATATTTTTATGAGAGGTCCCGTGCATCATTTATCAGGTAATCTACGTGTCAATTTCAAATGTTCATAACGTATTCATATGGGCTTTAAAAAATACGAAACAACTTGTGGGAGATGAGTTGTTTAATTACCTACAAGACCTTGTTGATTGATTGTATGTCAAAAGCCCCTTTGATCCATAACAAGAAATGGCCTAGATTGTAAAGTCTCTTTGCATTTTCATCCAATAATTTATATTAGGTTATTTTAACATGGATGTCATGAAACAACAATATGCTGGAGAGAAAACATGATTGTTTCCACACCAAAAAAAAAATTGTCTTGTCAATCAAATGAAATTTGAATTTCATCAAAGCACATTGCACAGTTCACAATTTGATCACACAAGTGATTAAACAAATTTTATCTGAACAATAGGTACACATTGCACACTAATAACAATTGAGGCTTTTTAAAATAGATCATAAACACATTAGGTGGGTTCATCACATTTTGTATAAATGCTGAATAACCCAAAAAAATTTACATGGGCCTTCACATTTTATTTTCTTTTTTCTTTTTTTCTTTTTTTTACATTTCCTGAAAGGACACAATTTTTATTTTTTTAAAATTTTTTTTTAATGATAAAATGTACTGCATCAAACTTTTGTGTGACAAGAGATGGAGAACAAGCCTAGATGCATAAAGTTTACACTAGTAATGTTTGTCCCCCCACAGCCACAAAGTGATGATGCTGCAGCAAAACACAACACAAAAAGTGACTACCAAGTAGTCTAGTTGGTCTATAGGTTGTTAGTATTATGTGTATATGTACCATGATTCCTTTGCACAAACAAAATAATAGTTGAAAACTAGCTCATTTTGGCCTGACAGGAATATGGAAAGGGGTTTGGCTTATGGTTTTGCAAAGAAACGCAAGAAAGAAAGAAGCTCATGAGTTGTCCGTCCATCTAATATTTGCTTGAGGAGGGTGAAGCCCCTCCCTGTTAGGGTGGGGGGCTGGCTGGGGCATCAGATTGAGTGGCCCGGCCAAGCATTATATGTGCACATGCTTGTTATTGTTTGCTGGCAGTACTTTTGTACTGTCGGATTCTTCTTTTTTTTCCCTGACTGCCTTCGGGCTCGTCCAAGATATGTCTTGTGGTGCTGGTTCTAGTGGTGCTGTTGGTGGTGGTGGCCAGACACATCTTGGTGCTGCCAATCACACTCATTTTGGGTCCGTCCTCTTATGGAAGTAAGTTTTGGGTTGTGACAGACTTAGGTTTTGATGACAATGGACACCCTAGTCAATTACTTGAAGCCCAAAAACATGCCTAACATGGGTCCAATGTGTCGGGGCATCATCATTCATCTTTCTTTTTTTTGAAACGGATGGATCAGGACAAGGGCAGACAGGGAAAAAGAAGAACACACACAATACTTTTGTACTGCCTGCAATAACAACTATGTGCACAAATAATGTGGGGCCTGGTCGGGGATGGGGTTAGTGGAGTCCAGCCTCATATTTTGGGAATGTTGTGACTCCCCCCACTTCCCCTCCCCCCCCCCCCATTGTAAAGTGCAACACAAAGGTTATTATGAACCCTAAACATAGGTAGATCATGAGGCACATGTAGGGGCAATGTTTGTTTTTGGACAAAAAATAACAAATTTCTCCAAAAATCAGGGCCAACCACTTGTAAGCTTAGATTTTTTAAAGCTGAAATTAAGCTCTTTTCATCTAAAAACATCATCACACCCTGAAAGTTCACCTAAAAACATCGTCATGGTGTAAATTGATCGCCTTTCTAACAAGGAAGGAATATCAACATTTGCCAAACCGCTTCCAAATATAACCCTAAGCCACTTACTTTTATATCTCACTCATGACCTTTTGACCTAGCAAATCTAGGTCATTCGACAAACCTTTTCCCTCTTACATAGAACTTTTTGTCATTCTTCCTTTTGTTTGTTGAAGTGTTTTGCCAAATTTTATGTTATTATTCGAAAAGATTAGAAGTTTCATGTTTTGCAATATTTATAGAAAACACAAATACACATGTGTATACTTGTTGAAAAATGTCACACCATTGAAGTTTTTTATTTCCGTTGTTTTGGCAAGAAGGCAACAAATTATGGTTTGATTGATAAACTAATGCAAGTGGATGTTGTTATAATTGCTTCACACACTTGTTAATTTTAATTGTTATGGACTAATCTAACACCATTAAAGGCGATCAAACAAATATCAACTCATACTTAGTTCATCGCAATGCTTAAAGGATGATATATTGGATTGGGGATATCATTCATGTGTAGATTCCATCATGATTAGAGACCACATGTGGTCAATAGGGTTAAACTTCCACAAATAACCTTACCAATCTTGTTGAATTTGCCTTGTTTTCATGCATTTTGAAATGGAAGCCTTGGGATGATGTGGGACTCCAATTCATCTAACATGGAAGAACTAAATGTAAATGTAAAGGAGTGAGCAATGGGCTTCCACATTAACGCCACAACCATGCCAAGCATTTTCGAAGGAACTTGTAGGCAAATTTTGGGGCAAGTTATGGACATTGATTGCCTCACATGGCTTTTTAGTTTGGTTTTAGCTAAACAAACACAATTGGCACAATCTTGCCCACACACCCACTCTACACATACATTTGTTGCATTGTCAATTGGGACCACCATTTGATGCAAGCGACAAATGATGTTGTAACATTGTGAGTTGTACATGCATGGCATACATGGGGTCATGAATGCCAAGAAGCGAAGATTTATCGGTGTTGGGAAGGAAGTTGGTGACATCGGAGTGCCAAGATAATGCAATTGACACCTCCAAGTATTTTACATAAAAACCACGAATTACATTTTCAACTTCAAGCAATGGGGATAGATTGTCATTTTAGCCCAAAGTATTGTTGATTGTGATTAAATGAAAATTGTATATTGGTCCAACAATTATAAGAAGTGAGATGTGCACAACATGACGGTTGTTAAATTGGATGACAATTGTTAGATTATGTTGGATGTTTTGACTTCAATTTGAAGGAATTGGGGGTGATTGAAGGGACAAAAGGTTCACATCATATTGGAAGATGATGATCCAAATTTAAAAAAACCTTATAAAATTATTGAGGAGAGGGCTTTGCTTTAAGTTTGGACAATATAGTTGTTGGATGCGAATTTGGTGCAACTATTTAAATGTGAATATGTTTCAACAATAATGATGTTAGTCAAGAAAGATATGTGTAGTAATTAGAGTAAATACCATATGTGTGGGGATCATTATTTGGTTAATAAACAAACCCACTTTGACAAATACACCATGCCCTTATTGGAGGAAACTTTTGATGCCTTAAAACAAGCCAATGCTTTAATACCTTGGATTTGCAATTTGGTTATCATCAGTTGCCATTGAAGGTGACAAAGGTCAAATGGCATTGGGGAATTAATCTTCGTGGGAATCATTGTTTGTACCAATGAAGGCTTTCACCATTTAGTTTGAAAAATGTCTTATAGAATTTTAGAAGGTCATGGATCGAATGTTGGCGAAATGTTACATTGATGACATCATTATTTTTTGCTTGACCTTAAAAGATCACATGCATTAATTATAAGAAATGTTTAAAAGATTGAAAGAATATAACCTTCAATTTCATTGAGGCAAGTGCCATTTTTTTCATATTCGGGTGGAATATTTGGGTCATGTGATTTATCTAGGTGGATTGGGGGTTCAAAAGGCCAAGGTTTAAATGATTTCACAAGTTCCCAAACTAACAAAAATTAGACAATTATGAACATTTTTAGGTTTGTGTAATTATTATTGGAGGTTTGTCAAAGGGTTTAACACCTTTGACCTAGTTGACAAAGATTAATTAGTAGTACATTTGGGGTGAAACACAAGAACATGCCTTTTAGTAGTTGAAGGCCAAGTTCATTTCAATTTTCATTTTGACATGACCTCTATAAAGATGACCATTCCAATTACACATTAATTGGAACACCTTAGGGTTGGGAATGACATTCACCCAACTTGATGATGATGGTTAATGGTGGCATATCCTAACTAGTCCAAATAAAACTCGTATGAAGGGGAATGTTTTGTTGTTTTTAGGGCAATTTCATCATTCTAGTGTTATTTTTATGGTAGCTTGTTCACTCTAGTTATTGACCACCGACCATTCAAATTTTTGATAGAATATGATCAACTCATAGACCATTATATTATAAGATTATGATTTTGACATTATCCATAAGGCTAGTAAGGTCAATTGAAATGATGAAGGCTTGAATTGGAATCCAAGTTCCAACAACGACGATATTATAAAAGGCTTGTTAGCATGGGGATGCATATTTGGAAGCAATACCAAGATAACATGCCTTCACATACCTATGTACCTTGTTTGAGGTACATCCTTAATGCACCTCAAATTGACATGAACATTAGGGATTCCCATTATGTGAACATTGAACCAAAGGGTGATGGCGCCTTGGATATTCATAATGATACACATTATTTCATATTTGCAAGTAGGTCAAGTTTTGATTGGATTAGCACCCAGAGAATGAAATATTGTTATGCATAGGGCTAAGTGGTTAAATTGGGAAGATAATTCCTTCCTATCAATGTGGGTAAATGGATAAATGTGAATGTCCTTTGCCCATAACAACATGAAAACCTTGTGCGACATGCTTAGGAAAAGTTGGGGCCATTTTGGGGTCTATCATATTTATAGTTTGTTCATGACACAATACTGATGGTGAGGTATGCAATTACAAGTTCAATTTTTTTTGTTTTGGTGTGTGGTGTGTGACTAAATACAAACATCATTCAACACACCTATAATTCATTTACAACCATTTTTCATCATGGGGCTTGGGTATCAATGGAGTTTGAATTTTGTTAGCCCACATAAGTTGATATTATGACACAACTAATATCTTTTGGTTATGATCAAACACTTTTCAAAGTGGCTAAAGTTGGTGCCATTGCCAAATTGAATAGTGAAGGTGTTGCATATGCATTTTTGGATAAATTAGTGTTCAACATGTTTGGGGTTCTAACCAAAGTATTCATTGACCAAAGTACGAAATTCCATGGGGAGTTTGAATAGTTGTGTGGAAAGGAATTGATAAATCATTGCATTACTTCACGAGACCATTTTGAAGTAGACACATCAATTAAGCATATGGGGTAAACCCATGAAATGGGGTTTGTGGAATTATGGGCTTCAAAAGGGCCATACTAGATTTTGGGATCTACAACTACCATGGTTAACTATGGGGTATAAGTTTAGTTGGAAATCATTCCATACATTTTTTTCACCATACCTTTTATTATTTGGTTGTGAGCCTAAGCTACTAGCCTCAATCCAACGAGATGTGATAACTATCATCAATTTGGATGATCCAAAAGTGTGGCTCCATGCATGTAAGTAACGAATAATTTTTTTTTGATAATGCCCATGGTTATGGAGAATTTGGCACATCCTCAACACTAGGTAGGATACACTTCAATATGCCATTATTGAAAGAACTATATATCAACATTAAGTTCATAGCTTCGAGTTGGGAGATTATGTGTACTTGTAGTAAACAACATTGATTAACTATTTTATAGGTGACTACAAAACATGTTATTTTGTAGGTGCAACAAATTATACTTTTTAATGTGTTGTTGTTGGAGAGTTGAAATGGTTAAACGTGAAAATACCATGTGCATAATTGTGCACCATGTCATCTCCCCAATGTGAATGGTCAAATTGACCCATCTTCAACATCATTCCTATTGAACTTCATTGTATGTTGTGTGGGCAATCTATAGGGGTTGCCATTATGTTGGTGCATGATTGATGTTCAAGGGGTTGGCATATGGGATGCCTTACACCATCCTTGAACAAGGTACTAGTCGGGAAATGGTTTTGCTTTTGATACACTTCATAAACTTAGGATCCTATTCTTAGAATTAAAATATAATAAGGAGTACACCTTATGTTTTTCTCCCAAGATGATTCACATTTGGTTGAAGATTTGAAGGATTACAATTAGGCAACTAACAATGGGGTTCACATTTTCACTTGGCCTATTAGTCCTTGCATTTTAAAACCAAGGTGTTCATTCCAAAGGATTTGCAAAAAGGATTTTTTACATTGTTATATGGCTTAAGGGGACCTTCACATTAAATAGGGGGGCGAGGATGTTATGCACTTTTTAAAAGGATTGTTATGTTATTATGTTTGTGTGTGTAAACAATGATGGTTGTATGTGCCAATATCATAACACATGACAATTTGAATATGAGGTTCACAAGTATTTTTTAAATTATTTTAATCTTGAAAAAAACCCTAAAATGCATTGAATAGACACCTCTAGTTGGGATATGGTTCAACATATGCATGACATTATTTTTGAGGCCACAAAATTTGTTGGTGGAACAACCCGATACTTATCATTTATTTATGAAGAGGTAAGTATAATTGACAACCAAAATTAATTATTGATTCATGTTTATATGGTTTTAAATTGGTTGTGAACACCACTCCTCATGTGCCTTGAACACATGGTGGTTAGATCAAGTGTTGATAATCTTATTAAAGTCCTTATGTGAGCCTTGACACATGAACATTAATAAAAAAAGGTCATTTTTTGACTTGTCTTAGGCGACTAAAAGTGTTTTTTACAACTATTTATAGTCGCAAAAGACACTTTTAGTCGCCTAAGACAGAAAATGGGGTTTTTTTTATTAGTGGAAGGAGGTTTCACAAAAATATTGATTGACAATAGGCTTATAAATTTGGTGTTGATATGGTTTTTACTTTCCAAGGCATTAAGTTATGTGTGTTCAATATTTTTTTGATAGTTGGATTGCACATTCCATGGGGGTTCACTTCATATGGCTCATATAACTAACCTTATGGTTCAAACTTTGTCACATTTGTAAATGGTAAGTAAATTTGAAGGTTTGTTTTAGACCTTGCATAATTATTTTTTGAAAAGCCTTAAAAGGCAATTGGAATTTACAAATATTGTACATCTTATGGAAACCAAAGGGGCCATGATTTTCAAGAATGTCAAAACATGTTGGATGTCTATGTAGTCCTTTGTTTGATGTGTTATGGTGGAATGCAAAACTTTATTGATGAAGATGGCCATTGATAGCTCTATTAATGACCAAAAAAAAAAACTTTCACCTTCTTTGTGATGTGTAGATTTTATTGGATTTTGTAGCCATTCTCCCATTGTTGTAGTTAATCAACAATGTGATTAAATTTAATTAGTTACATGACATTTTGATTTGTGATTTTATGGCAACAACAAAAGTGTGTTAAGGGGAAATATATGAAATGTACATGTTTTTTAATGCAAGGTTCAAGTTTAATGCATTTGAAGATTACAAGGTTCTGTTGTGTGTTAAATTTGATTCAATAGTCATATGTTGCATAAAACATTTGGCATTTGATGAATTAACAACACGTTTGGGTTGCTCATTTGAATTTGCAAATTAGTGAAGTTTTTAATGTGATGAGGGAGGTTTATTTGTAGTCATCATGCAAAATGTGTAGGTTTAACCTTTAACCTTAACTCTCTTTCTCATTTTTAAAATTTAATTTTATCCATTTGTTTTGCATTGGAATGAACTAGAAAGTGGATGTGGGGTTTTCAAGAGTTGTTGATTGCCTTGTTGTAGAATTCTAAGCAAGATTCCTTGTTTATAAGGTCATCAATAGTTTAGGTGTGGTGTACCCACAATATTGGTTGTAGTGCGATTGGAAAAAATAATTTGCAAGCACTTACTTGGATATGATTACAAAAACCTTTTTGTCACCCAAGAAGTCGGGCAACAATGATGCATGGGCGCTTGAGGTTCTTTTGATAACTTCCCTTGACATTCAATAATTTATGTTCAAGTTGGGCATGAAATCAAATGCATGTGTTGCCATGGTTAAGCCACTTGATGTGAATCCTTTGATGACCTCTAGAATATTCTTTGAACATCCAAAGTGTTTGCATGTTTTTTTTAGAGTACTTCAAGTTGGTTGAGATTGCCATGGTACAAGTCCTTGGTAGCATTGAAGATGAGTGATGTTTTAATTCTTTGCATTTTGCAAATCCAAGTTGCACAACCAACTCACCAACTTGGGTTGGTGTTCAAAACGTTTTCCTAAAAGTTTTACACATTGCATACATACGAAAGATTATGCAATGTGTGAAACTTTATGCAATGAACATTATGATTAAGGATCTAGAGTCTCCATGATTTAGTAGAAGGTTACCTAAATTTCTTGTTTTGAGAATTGATAAAAGCCAAAAATCCTACAACAATCTGACCCATGTAGCCAGAAATGACCACTTTGAAAAAAAATTAATCGCCTAGTTAAATTCCAGTTTCCATTGATCTGGAACCAAAAGATTACTTAATCTTATAGCATGCTGGACTTCAGCTCATTGCAACCAGTCACCAGCCTAGCACCACCACAAGGGCTGAAAAACAGTACCCAAATGTCATACTATTCTCAAAGAACTTTTTTAAAAATAATTTAAAATTATAAAATAATAAAAAATTATAGATCATAAAAAATTATTAAAAAAACACTGCACAAACGAAGGATTTTTACACCTACTCATCAAAAGGGAAAAGGATCTTCACCTGTACATAAACTCAAGTGTAAAGAACTTTTTAAAAAATTTCATCTTTGTACTTGAACACACCTCCCCTGGGAGAACTTCAAGTTTGTAAGATTTTAGGAATCTTACAAAAACCTAAGATTCCGGCCTGGCACATGTGTAAAATAGATTCCGAACATTTCAAAAGTTCTTTTTTACATTGGGGAAGGAACAAAGGAATCCCTTTTGGGTTCTTCATGAATTCAAGCCAAGCCTCAAGCTATATTGCCCTTGACCGGCCCCCAATAAAAATTAATGGCTAGACCCATCACATGGAAGACAAAAGGGAAAGCCAAAGAAAGGCCAAAAGACGCACATCTTACAAGAACCAAAGAAAGGCAAGGGTTAGTCCCTTTTTGTGGTAGGAAGCTATTTCACTCACAACCTCTGTAATGTCACATGTATGCAAATCATGAGATCCAATAGTAATAGGAGGTTTAGAATAAGCATTTCCTAGTGATGTAATCTTCCTCTCTACATCAAAAGTTGAAACACGTAGAAAAGCAATATTAACATGTCTGAATGCAAAAAATAAAAAATAAAGGAAAATTTTTAATTCACACCTTTTTTGGTTAAATTCACACCCTTTCTTCACGTTGTGGTCAAGAAACGCGGCAGACCTGCAGGCTGTAAGAACAAGACAAGCACGACCAAAGTGTGAATTTAACCAAAAAAGGTGTGAATTAAATTTTTTTCAAAATAAATGACCTTTTAATCATCTATCTTTAACTAATAAAAAAAGATGAACACATTTTCTGATGAAACAATCCATATCACACCCAAATATGCGATGCACCTCCGTGACTATATCAAAATAAAATCATAAACATACTAAAGTTATCCGTAAAGTAAGACAAACACAAGACCAAAACCCTAAGTTTGGTCATACACAGGGTGAGATTTTTTTTTTAAAGTGCAAAAAAGTACATTAGCATTCAAGGGGGTCTGAAACTCAAAAAAAAACCATCAATTTTGGTAGTAAGTGAGTTTTCAACCTTTCTTTCCTTTTCCTGGGCGCCTGCCTCCACTGCTGCTACATATATTTTCACTGCTCCTACTTGTACAACTATTATAATTATTCTCGAACCCTTGTGCATCAAATCCTGAGTTTCAGCATTTTCATTCTGAGATTTAATAAAATTTCTTTACTTTGCGGATACCACTTGAAAGAGGGGGATAAGGGTGAAAGGAGACCCAAAGACAGGGTGATGAGAGGGTTACTTTACTTTACAGATAACTCTAGTATCACTCCTCTTTCCAAAAAAGGGATGTTCATGAGTAGGGTAAACCTTTGGATCGTTTCCCAAAGTAAGCAAAAGGAAATGCTTTCCAAAAGGGGCATTCCCAAAATAAGCACCTTGCTAGTATTTGAAATTGTGGGTGGGAGGTGCTTTTGGGGTTGGGGGGGGGGGAGGGTTCATTCAACATACAAAATATCAAAATGGCGTCTTGCTTTTTTGAGCATGAAACTTTCTAGCAAAACTTAAAGTGGCCTCACTCACTTGGTAACTCACAATCTTTTCCTGAACACGAAAGCTTGAAGAAACAAGAGACGTACAAGAAAGTCACCAAAAAAAAAACACTTAAGCTTACTCAAAAAATGAAAAATCAAAATAAAAAATCAAAATCTTCTTTTTCACATATAATATTAAAATCCTTAAACCCTAAAATCAAAACCAGATTTAAAAAAAAAAAAAAA
>Ga0209208_10002415_pt1 | contig 26709 bp, 24 predicted proteins | sample S1TSphfallax_3_FD_187694 | JGI IMG/M metagenome (GOLD analysis project Ga0209208, IMG submission 187694) | Host-associated microbial communities from peat moss isolated from Minnesota, USA - S1T2_Fd - Sphagnum fallax MG (SPAdes) (version 2) | ecosystem: Host-associated > Plants > Peat moss >...
AAGAGAGGTGCACTAGCTGTGATGTGTGGAAAAGACGAGGAATGTTTATTGTGAGAGCACTTTGAAAAATTGCAATGGCTTGCACACGTTGAAGGACTATGGACACAATGCCAACAATAAGAAATTAACATTGTGAGAACTAGAATAGATTCCAAATCATGGGTTATAGTAGGCCTCCTAAGATATGGCAAATGCCGGTTTTACTACTTTTAGCTTAAATTCGGCATCCAAAAATCTTCAAAGTCGGCAATAAATAAAAAGTGGCAAATTGCTTCGAATTTAATCAATTTTCGTGACGTAAGTTGTAAAAGTGTCAGTTGCTTGTTCTATTGGGCCCCAACACCATCATCAAAGCCCGCCATCGTCAAAGCCAATCGAAACAAGAATTCCCATCACAACATGGCGCTGCTTGGCATAAAAGATGCCCTCCAGCGTTAGGTTCATCATTGATTATTGAAAGTCATATTTTTCCCATTTCAAAATGCTAAAATCTGACTCAACGCTTGTTGTGTTGGTGAAAGCATTTGCCAGTCCACCACAGAACATTCGCAAATTCTCAAAGCGTCCCTTCAGATCATCCCATCTTGTATTGAAGAACATTGTATGATCCTGTTTATCAATGAGGAGCTTGGAGTTGGGTTCCCTCTTGTAAGCATCGAAGAGTTCTTCTTGATGTCATTCAATGAGATCGATCTTCTCATCGAGCCAAAACTTTGCCAATTGGCTTCGATATAGATCGAGAATCGAATTGATAAAATTGCACGGTGCCATTTCAACAAGATGGAACGGCATCACATGAGGAGCGAAATCGAACACAACCTCATTATTCAAATCACGCTCAGCCTGAATAGTTGATATACCTTGCACTAGTTTCAATCTGAAATGCGCAATCTCCTTTAGGATCAACATTTGATCAGCTGCATCTAAACCCAGAAACATATCACGGGCCCACAATCCTTGGCTATGGAGATGGTGCAAAACATCCTCGATTTTTACCCACCAGTGATCCACAACAATGAATTCTGAAGCCTACAAGGCCTCAAATGCATCGTTAGTACCCACCAGTTCCATATTCATTGTGCCTTCCAAGTGGTTGACTAAATTCTCGATCTCTAATGTTTGCTGCAAGAGAATGATATCAAGAGATTGTAGGATTACCAAGGTGACATTGATGAGTTCAAGTAATGGTCAAACCCCGGCCGTCATCAACCACCACGAATCATCCGGTTCAAAAGCGGGTTTTTTCTCATCAATCCAAATCAACAATCAACGGCGATGTTCGAGCATCCAAGATAACATGCGCTCAAGATGAACCCATCAATTGATATCTTTAGGGCACGTACTACACATTTCCAACTACAAGTTTTGTTAATAGCGCAGATGAACATTGAAATCGTGGGCGGTCTTATAAAACAATCCATCATCCAAGGAATGACTAGTGTCCTTCACGATGATGTCAATTTGATGAGGCGCACACCAGATGCGCATGAGCTTGGTCTCAAATTCGTGATCAATTCGTGTTACTACATCAGCGTGTCGCCCAATCATCGTGTTCTCACCATTGGTGCTAAAAGCAATAATCTTAGACCGCTAGTGTGCATACAACGCATCCAGAATGCGACAGATCATGGCAATAATGTTTTTTGTTGTATGACGATCTAAAAGGGCACTGCGATCAGGTGCAAATTTTCCAAGGAGCCATTGGGACAAACACGGATTTGGATGTCAAGGTACGACACAGATCGATGCGTGGAACTATTAGCAGCAAGCGCGAATGACCACACACGAGGAGAGCTCAGGATGTCTAAAATGCGTTGAAGATTGATGGCGACACCCACGCGGACATAGTGGCTAACAATGTGATTGTTAAAGCCCATTAGCTTTGCATTCCCAAATGCCTCTTTGTGTTGATCAATAACAGTAGACGTTTGACAAAATGACAAACCAATTGAAGTGTGATTGAAAGCGAGTTCGAACCGTTTCACGTTTTTTACGGTGATGTAATACGAGGTCATGGTGTTGGGCATTTTCTTAAAAAACGCCATGGATTTCTTTAAGGACAATGTGTCCAAGTCATTGTTAGGACGAAAAAAAGCCGTGCAACGATGTTTTCCACAATCTTCGAATCCACAATGAATTTGAGGATATCACCACTCGTGCGAATGAAGCATTTGATCGAAACAGATTTCATTGTTTCAAAAAACTCCATTTTTTATTCCTTGTTAGCTTTTTTGTATTTCTCCCATTCAATAGGGTGTTGATTGCTATTGTGTTTTTCATAATTTTCCTTGCAAAAAAGGGGTTGAATAGTACTTGGTGTTCTTTGTCCACTGGCGTTTGGCCCTTGGTTGTTTTGCACGCTTAAACCATGCACATAAGTGACACATCACTGAAGTGACCAAGGACTTCGTTTCACGACCAATGATTAGCAAGCCAAACTCAAGAGCGTGAAAGAGCTGGAATGGTGTTTTACGCGACATGGTATGTCAGGTATGATGAGAACACCTCCAATGACACGTTTGCGCAAAGTTTCCAAACAAAACATTCACTTCTTATTTTCGGCGTCCAGGAAACCTTATATTATCTAAATCTGGCGTCTAAAAATAGAATGCCACATTTTAAGAGGCCTGGGTTATAGTGGCTTGAACATAAGTAGTAAAAAAGGAGTTGAAACGAATATGAAAAAAACCATAAGTCTTTATGGCAAGGGGAATGAAGGTGTCTTTTGATGTGCGCTCTATGTATGATCGTGTCTTTTTTTGACTTGCAACTATCATTACATGCGTTGTTGTGGACACTGCACATTGTACCATATTTAAGTAAGTTGAATCAACTATGATAATGTTTATTAAGGTTTGAAAGTTGTTTCTAGTGAAAAATATCAATTTGTCGCTAAATGTGGTGGGGGAAAAGGTGGGAAACCTCTTTTTATAAGTGTGTTCCATTCCAAAACAATAATTACGACAATATCTTTGAAAAATATTGTGGATTGTAATATGCTCACTCTTGCATAAACATCAAAGCAAGTTAGTACCCAAATCGGTATGTCCACTTTGACAACATGAAAGATGTGCAATTATAGAATCTGACAACCCAAGGCATGTACGTATTGTTTTAAGGAAATGAAGTGAGGATAAATAGAATGTAGGTGTGATAAAATGTGTTAATAATTAAACATTTGTGGCTAGACTTGCACAAGATCAAAGATGTGCTTGCATGGCATCCAAGGGCACACCTACTAAAGGTGTGGCAAACTCTTACGCATGTAGGCAGTTTGGCAAATAAGCTTATAAGTGAGATATGATTATACCAAAAGATTTTCAAAAGGGGGACTTGAGAATAAAAAATATTGAATAACAAAGTTTGGGCATCTTACAATTCCAATTAGAAAGGAAAAATCTCAATCTCAACATGTGCCATCATATTTAGAAAATAAGGTGATCATTTCATTGGAAACAAACGGTAAATGTAAGAGCAATCATAACCCAACATCCCAAAAAGGTGGGGGCACCGAGTTGAACCATTAAAGGAAGGCTAAGTCCCTTGATGAAGTAGGTAAAGTGACATGATGAGAAGTCAAATGACTCATCATAATGCCAAAAGATCCCATGCCCAATAACTTTTTTAATGTAGCCATGGTACATGATTCAAACTTAATGTAATGTTGCAAGATATTTAGAGAGAAAAATATGGTACACAATAAATAGTTTAGGCATTGGCAATAAAAAAACAAAAATATCACAAAAACTGATTATGTCACAAGCATGAAAATAACTAAATTTTCAGGATTTAAAACCAAGACAATAACAAGGGCAAGTTTAAATCCAAATTTAGATCGCAAAACAAGAAAAACAAAAATAAGAACATGACATGTGCAAAATAAAAATTCAACATGATTTTATTAAAAGAACAAAATAATAACAAAATAAGGTTTTGGCATGAAAATGTACCTAAAGTTAATGTTGAATAAATTGAAAATAATGGGGAATTCTATTTTTATTTATACCCATTGGGCATATAGCTCAAGGAAACTTCCAAGTTACATGTGGTCCATGTTCACCCATGTGCGCCCATGTGTGGCCTATGTCCACCCATGTGTGAATTATGACTGAACTAAGACTTAATTAAAAATGAACTAAAAGTGAATTGATATTTAATTAGAAATTAATTAGAAGTGAACTAGGACTTAACTAAAATTGAATTGAAAGTTAAGTGAAAGTGAATCAAAAATGAATTAAAATTGAACTAAAACTAAATTAGGAATTAGGTATAAGTTCATTATGAAAGTTTAGAAGAAGTGATATGGATTTATTTAATCCTTTAACCAACAAAATGTGTAATTTGGTTGGTTAAGTGGAAATTCTTAATGTTTCAAAATTTTCTTATAACTGTAAAAAAATGAGTACTACATTTGAATCATGACCTATTATGTGTACCATTAGTGAATGAAGGAAAAACACAAATAAGGTGGGCTATTGCAATAAGATGGAAAATGTAACGACGTGTTAAGATGAATAACATTTTGCTTAAAGGATCCCCCTATTGTGTGTTAGATTTGGACAAAATGATCATGAGAACAACATGTCAAAAAGCCTATAAGAAAATATAGTGAGGATAAGCACACATAAAATCATTAGACAAATGGGAAAATTTGATTTAAGGTATTCGTAAAAGATCGCAACTTTTGGAAAATGGTTGTTCATGATATGGAATTGAAGGCATTACAAATATCCACCTATAGACGTACTACCCAAGCGCAATGGGTGGAATGTTGTTGGTCGACTTTTCCAAAGCTAATAATTGTGATGTCACCAAGGTTATCAATGTCACATCTATCACATCATATCATGTCAATTTTGATGTAAATGTAGCCAACATCACGTTAATTTAGAGTCAACATAGGGTCAACCTAGGTCAACTTAGGTCAAAGTAATAACTTTTCATGTAGGGTAAAAAATCTACCCAATGGTGATTGATAATTATGGTCGTTAAAAAATAAAAATCCAAACCATTAAATCTAATGACCTAAAACTAGTCCTAAGAGTTGAAAATGATTAAAAATTACAAAAAATTTGATTGTTGAAAAATGGCAATGAAATTTTGGTTGCCATTTCAACAACAAAAATTTTAGTTGTAATTAGTCCATACCTTAATCACAATTTAGTGACTTGAATTTAGTCCAAAAATTAAGGAAACATACACTGGAAAAAAATCTTAATTATCAAAAAATGTCGATTGGATTTTGGTTACCATTTCAACCACCAAGATTTTTAGTTGTAATTAGTCCACACCCTAGTCATAGTTCAATGACCTAAATTCAATTGTTATAGCTAAAGAAAAAAACCTTGTCCATCAAAAAATGTGGACCTAATTTTAATTACCATCCCAATGGCCAAATTTTTTAATTGTAACTAGTCGTAATTCAGCGACCAAAATTAGGTCCAGAGAGTATAAGGAAAACAAGTTGAAAAAAAAATTAAATTGTAAAAAAATGTGGAATTGATTTTAGTTGCCGTCCTAACGATAAAAATTTCAGTCACAATTGGTCACAATCTGATGATCTAAATTAGGTCTTGAGAATAAGGAAAAAGAAATTGAAAAAAATCTTGATCATTGAAAAATATGAACTTGATTTCAATCGCCATTTCAATGGCCAAGATTTTCAATCAAAACCAATTACAATCCATTGACCTAAATCAAGTCCCAAGAATTAAAAATAGTTTGAAAAAAAATTTAATAATCGAAAAATGTGGATTCGATTTTGGTCACCATCTCAACGACCAAGATTTTCGATTGCAATTAGTCACAATTTGGCAACCTAAATCAAATCCTGAAAGCAAAAGGAAGAAAAAATTGAAAAAAATTTGACTATCAAAAAATGTGGACTTGATTTCAGATGCCATCCTAATGGCGAAGATTTTTATCACAACTAATCAAAGTTCGACAATTTAAATCAGGTCCCAAGAGCGGGAAAAAATATTGAATTTTTTTTTACCATTATAAAATGTGGATTTGAATTTTGATTTAAGTGAACGGCCAAGATTTTCAATCAAAACCGATTATAGGTTGTTGACCTAAATCAAATCCCAAGAGTGAAGAAGGAAGAAGGATGAAAAATAAAAAATAACTGCCCCCACCCCACCCCCAAAAGGAAAAAATAGGGCCCATCTTGGGTGCATGCTAGGCCTTCCCATTGGCTACATGAAATTTCTATCTCCAAAATTGTTCATTGCCACTTTTGGCATGGGGTAATAGCCTCCATATCTTCTTAGGGTACTTTTTGGTTTAGATGTTGCAAAGCTTAGTATATTTCATATTAAAAAAATATGAAGTATCACTTGACCATTTCAAATGTCAAATTATTCAAAATAAACCAACATAAAAAAAATTCCACCTTGTTTTTTTTGTTCATTTTTTTGCAGAAAATATGTTTGTTGCCAACTTTCATTAAAAAATTCATCCATACATATTGTTCATCCATGAACACGTGATTAGTAGAATATCTTTCCACATCAGCAAACATTTTGTCCTACATGTCAAAGAATATTTTCCAAGTATTCCATCAACATGGGTAAAATATTTTAAAAAGGATTTGGTCATGCTCAATTGCTCATGGTCACAATCAGAGGTTCATGAAATGGCATCCCTGGTATTTTGCATATTTAGGTAAAAGGGGTTGGATACTTTCAGCTTTTACTAATCTTCTCACAATGGCCATCTTTTCTCTTTCATTCAAGCTCAGTGAAGCTTTATGTATCTGTGACAATAGGTTGATTGAAATATCTATACATTTCTTCCATTTGGAACAACCAATACTAGAAGTGATAATAGGGTTTGTGGATTCCTCAACATCTATAGATGCATGAGGTAGATTAGATGTAGAAGTTGGACCAGATGCATAAGTTGGATCAAATGCAAAAGTTAGATTAATGCACATTGGTTCCTGGCTTTGTTGCTATAATCGCTCTTGAAACTCTTGATTAGTTATACGCCACCTTTCTTTTCTACAAAATGGCATACATGTAAAACATCCAACAAGCTTATATCACAAATGGAAACAGAAACAAGTTGCAGGGTCAAATTATAATATTCAAAGAGTACATACAAACCATAAACCAAAGTATCCATCGAAATTACACATTGTTAAATCTTCTAGCACACTAAACTTCTACCCTAAAACTTATGTAAACCTTATGATAATATGAAAAAATATGATCTAACATGGTTTCCATTGCTTGTGATTCAACCTCCTTTGTTGCTCCCTTTGCTTCCAAGGCACATTGTTTTGCACATTACCTTTCAGCTGTAAGTGTTTCCTTCTTTGCAGGTGGTAATGTGAAATTAAAAAACAACAAAGTGAACACAAACAATTATAATACAAAAGTAAAAAATCATGTTGTGAAAGCAAATAGGATTAGCACAAATGTAAGTAAGAGTTATCATGAACCCCATTTTCACATGATGGATGGAATTCATTCATATGAATATTTATCAATAACTCTTAGTTAACTTCAAGTTCATTTTAGTTTATTATTATTATTATTTTAATTAATTGTTAGTTCATTTATACTCCACTTTCAGTTAATTCACAATTAGTTCTTGGTTCACTCTTAATTAAATTTTAATTAATCCATAATTCATTTGTAGTTAGTATGCATTTAAAAAAACTTCCCCAGTTAATGGGCACATTGGAAATCTCCATGGAAGCCTTGAAAAGGTATAAATAAAAGTAGGACCTTGATTACCTTCAGTCTATTCAATGTTAATGTGAGGTATGATCTTGTTTTATAACCTTATTATTTTTTTGTTTTTACATTTATTTATTTCATTGCAATAATTATTTTTTATACTCTGGTTTTGCACACTTTGTGTTTTTGGTTTTAGCTTCTTGTTTTAGTCCTTTTGTTTTGTATTTTGGATTTAAATTTAAACCTATCCTTTTGTCACTTATCTTGATAAGTTTTGTGCTTGTAAAAGTTGTACAAAAATAAAAAATAAAAATTGAAAGCAATAAAAAAAAAAACTGAAGGTAAACACCAATTAATAACAAAAAAACAACAATGTGAAGGCAAGAAACAACAATGCAAAGGTAAAAAAAAAAATAGAGTGAAAACAAGAAATAACAATGCAAAAATAAAATAAAAACAACATAAAAGGAAGAAATAACACAAAACAACAACAAATTTTTTAAAAATAAAATGAGGCCCAACTGTGAGCTTAAGCCCTTTTATAAAGTTGCAACAATATTACTCATAGAGTTTGAAGCAATTACCTCAAATTCAAATGTGATGCCACTTCAAACCTTTAGTTTTTTGTTTCCTAGTCTAACTTTAAAATAATTTTTTGGAAAAAAGTTGTATTCATTTGACTTGATATCTACATCTAAGCAAGGTGTTAATATCTTGTTCATATATCATTATGTGATATCCGGATTGAATTTTGTATATTGCATCATCAGAAGTCAAAGTTATGAAATCCAATGCTTAGGATATCATTTTGCATATCACAATTTGAGATATTCAATAAATATCAAAAGTGATATTTAAATTTAATATTTGAATTTTTTGAATATATGCCCAACACTAGTAGTGTTCAAATTTCAAGTTAAAAACTTCTTTCATTAGATTAGAATGTCTCATCTTAGATGCATGCATTTGTGTGAAACATGGCCATCCACCATATGTACACACATAATACTCCAAATGAAATCAAGAATGTAAAAAAATATTAATGAAACAAAATGACAACGTGTGAAATTTATAAAATTTTATCTTTTGAAAAAGACAAAATTGATTAGAACAAAACTATTATATCCACACAAAATAATTTAATCATCGTCACTGGTAGTGCGAAGTAGCAGCTGCTTTGGTAGAAGAGCCAGTGCTTCTCCTCGTGAGACTTTTAGGGCTTTTTAGGGTTCAAGGAACAGAAACCATACTCTCTGACATGTAGCTGCTCTCTTGCACTACATAGCCTACATAGTTTGCGAGAAAGAGAGAGAGAGAGAGAGAGAGAGATAGAAAGAGAGACGACCATTGAAGCGCAATCAAGAGAAGCCCTAGTCTGTTTGATCTGAAAGCTAGTAACAACGATAAGAAGGGAGAGGAAGACGGAGAGTCGTGAATGGCAACAGAGAATGATGAGAGTGATGGTAACAGCGAGTGGAGCAGAAGACAAGTCTTGCTCACTCCGGGACGGCGTCCACTGAACTACTGTGGCAGTGAAGGCTGGGCTTCCCGGATCGTTTCCACAACTCTTGTTGCAGGTTATGTCTTGACTCTCTATGTGCTGTTTGAACTGCGTACGTTGACAATCTCATTTGTACTTCGACAATGCCCTCTTTTTGTTTTTGTTTTTGTTTTTGCCCCCTTTTGCCTTTGCCTCTATGTCTCTGGACACAGATCTATGTGTTTTCGGCATGTGGATGCTCTATATTTGTGGTATCTTTGTTTTGCTGTAAAGGTAGCAGGAATCAAGCAATGTATTTCTTTCTTTTTTTGCTTCTATGTTTCTGGGCACGAATCCATGTGCTTCTGGTGCCCGGATGCTGTATTTGTGTGGCATCTTTGTTTTGCCATAAAGACAGCAGGATTCAAGCAATATATTGGCATAAGATGCATGTCTCAATGCTTACAGTCACTTCTTGTCCAATGTTTTGGTATGAGAAGTGCAGTCCTAGTTGCCTGATTTTTGGGGTTATTATATGCAGCGAAAATGGTAGAACTCAATTTTGAAGGAATGGCATGTGAGATGGCTGTGTGCAGGTGCTCTAGGTGCAGGATCAGGGCTTTTGATTGGAACTGCTCGTGGACAACCTACTGTTCGCTTTGCAGCAACACTAGGCGCTAATTTTGCTCTTGCTGCCTGCTGCTTCTGTGGTATGTCTCTTTTCTGTAGTATTCTTCCCCTGCACTGACTCAATACATGCACTGTTTCAATCCAGTCAACCATCTTCATGGCTGCAAAAGGAATTGAACTACAACAGAAAGATCTTCCCTTTTTTTTTTAAGCATGTGGTCTGCAAACATGGATTCCATCTTGTGAGAGATTCTTGATGTTTGCCTCTGTCATGCATGGCACGCATCTTGCTTATGTCTATCCCTGAATCTTACACCTTGTGCCCAAAAGTAGTAGTAGTAATACTTTCAAGGGTGTTATGTTGCAGCAGCTTAGATGTGTAACTCTCTTGTCATTTCCACAATCCATTGAGTCTCTGGAAGCCCATGGACAATTTATGACATGGAACCTTTTGTGTGTAATTACATCCATATATGATTTCTGCATTGGATGTGTTCAGGGGCTCGGGAGCTTGTAAGAGAGCTGCGAGCTGCAGATTCTGACGATTGGATCAATGGCATGCTTGGAGGACTAGCCAGTGGCAGTGTTCTGGGGTACTTACAAGGTGTGGGAAGGAACCAGCAAGAAGTGTCTTATGTACAGTTCAGTAATCCTATTGCTGTTTCCATCACATGATTTCTCTTTTAACATATGTCTTTTGAGTTTCAATTCAAATTGACAATATTTATTGTGTTTCATTTCCTCTCTCCTCTGTTTATATCCCATCAAAAGAGTGATTCCTGTGGTGAGTTCATACACAGTGCCTTGTACTGCTTGTGACTTTATGATATAACCCAAGTCAAATTGAATGCAAGCTCTCTTCTCCATTATACTGCTGTTTCCTCTTGTAATAGGCCATTTTAATGTGAAGATATGTGAAGGCATGGAGTGTGGTGATCACCAATTGTGATTTTGGATGGCTTTGATGGATCAGGCGGACAGAAAAAAGTGCTGCCAATAGCACTTCAATTTGCAGGCATTGGCATTGCAGTACAGCTAGCAGCTACTGAATTTCAGGAATATAGGCTCCGACACTTTCTTGCTGCTCATTCCCATGAGACAGTTCCTGGAGATCCTGCTTCTCTGCTGCAAGGAGAGCAGCCACAAGGGTCAAATGAATCTGAACAGAAAAAATCCAAATGGTATGATTGGCTTCCTATCAAAATGTTTGATGAGGAAGAGGCTGCAAGGAGGGCGCTAGATAAACAGCAAAGACAACAGGAGATTATACAGAGTTTACATAGTGGAGAATTCACTTCAAAAAATCAAAGACCATAGTGTAGGATGTCTCCAATTTGTGAAATTTGTGCAAATTTTTGAGTATTTGGGCAGAGAGTGCTTATGGTATAGTCATCTATGCAAATTGCAGAAACCTTCAATGTCTAGTTTGGGTCATGGTTGTGATTTTGGGTCACTGTTGAAGATTGTACAGGTAGGTTGGTAACTTAAGGAATCTTGTTGGGTTTCTAAAGCCAGGTGTTGATTACCTTTACAAGGTGCCTCTATTTCTTCACAGAGATGGGAGAACCTTGACTGTTTTTATTTTGCTCATGGGGCTTTTTAGACACTGAGCACAGCAAAGAAAACAGTGATCCTGGGATGCTCAAAATTGGACCTGCTTTCTGTTGTGCAAACCATATATAGACCAAGAGCCTGGTGTGTTGGGTTTGATCATGTAATATATCCATGAGCAAGTGAGATCAGATCATATATGTTGAAGTGCCACGTGCCAAACTATTATTGAGACGGGCTTGTCATGAAGTGATATAAGGTCAGTAGTTTTGATTGCACTGATTCACCGATGCATTGCAAAGATGTTCTTCTCTGATCTTTGTAAACACCAGGATCAGCAACACTGGCAAAATTGGAAGAAAGGTTTCAAAATGTTTGAAGACAATAGATTGATTACATATCCAAGTGAAACAGGGCAATTTTCATTTGAAGATCCTGGAGATGGAGATTTTATGCAAGGAGATTTTTGGTTTGCTTCATTCAATGGAAGAGTATAAGTTCTCCTTTGATAACCTGAGAAGACCATTGTTGATGGCAAACATGGCAAAGAAGTTGTTCCTGTGAAAACTGGATGTAAAAGAAAGAAATTGTTCTTGAGTAATCAGAAGCACCTGATGGTTATACACAAGTTGCACAAATCTGCTGCTGCTGCTGCTCCTATGTATCTCATCATGGATTTGTTATCATTTCATTGAATGTGATTGATGATCTCAACTTCAAACCTTCTCATGCAGAAGGCAGAGAGTGCTTCACTATTGAAGATTCCAAAGAGACTAGTGTACCCATCACAATAAAAAATCAGTGCCACCTCAGAGGTTAGAGCTTGTAGTTAGCAAATGATTCAACAACTCCCACATCTAACAAGTAGGACATGATCAATGTTTTTCAGCACTCTACTCATCCAATGCACCAAAAATGTCTTGGCATAAATGATGGTAGCTCAACAGAAGAAGAGCTGATGATTGGAATGTCTCTGGACTCCAATCTACATCAAAACTCTGTACTCTACTGAAGAAGATTTTCTTTTACAGTTGGTGTCTTTTACGAATGCATGAGATTATCATAATGAAAATTGTTGCAGAGTTGTGATCAAGAAGCACAATCAGGCTGAACAGGAACATTCATGAGCACAATCAGATTTCAGGAACAAAAGCACTTGGATTGATCTGGCTTCAAGAAGAGAAAAGATGGCAAGCTTGGGTTCACGAATGTTATGGGTGTCAAAAAACAAACATGATCACAATCTGTGCTAATAAGAATTTGAATCTGCTGCTACAAAGTCTGGAATTTTACATTCCAAAGGCTGGAGTCTTGGGAAGATGGGAGGCAGAATAATTTGCAGATGTCAATCCCAGGTTTATATATGGCCTTGTTGGAGCAAGAGAAACAAACACATGTGATGATGCCCAGAGAGGGAAGAAGAATCAGGGTTCTATCTATGGATTATAAACAAAAAATGTGAAAAAAAGTACAGGATAATTGTCATTTGTTTGTGTCTCAAAACACAAAGCAAAGAGTCAGAGACTACCAGGACTTGCAGAACAATTTCTGGCATCAAAGAATGCAGGAGAAGCTGTTGTTGATGATGATGGTGATGATGATGAGCATTGAAGCATAATTTAGCATGTAGGCTGATAGATCAAAGAATGAAACAAGAAGTACCCTGCTGGCTTGAAGTTGGTAAGTGGTGGAAGCTTGTGAATTCATGTCTTTGTTGTGAATGTGTTGCAGAGAGATTGACATCAGCCTTGGTATAGATCCCTTTGTTGGGTGGGGGTTTGAGATGATGATCACGCAGGGTCAGAAAGCTCGTAAGAGATAACAAAACCTATGGTTTGCAGTAGTAATAAGAGTGGAGCAAAGCTGTCTTTCAGATAAGCCACATAAGTCCATAGTCCATTTCTTCCAGAGTCAGAAGCTTGAGAGCTGTAGTAGGCATGTGGGCGAGGAGGAATTTTCTTCATCATCTCTGAAGAAGAAGCACCACAACTACTGCTTCTTCTTCTTCTTGTTAACAAACTTGATTTTGTTGCAACATTATCATGGGCCTCAGAGGAAGAAGCAGCTTCTTCTTCTTCTTCTTCTTCTTCTTCAAGCAAGAAGCTTGTAGTAGCCTTCCCTCTACCATAGATTGGAACAATCTCGTATTGCCCGTCAATGGATCCGCTGCAAACTGGACATGTAACTGCTGTTGATGATGAGACTGGATCCGTCGTCGACCGCTGCTGCTTCTGCCGCTGTTGCCATTGGTAAATGCAAGGCCAACAGAAGAGATGGCCGCATGTTGTGACAATGGGATCAGTTGCCATGTGGAAGCAAATGTTGCAGTCAAAGAAGGATGTTTCCTCCTCCTCCTCCACCATGTCGCCCCTCCTACTCGCTAGCGAATTCGCAGCATCCCAAGCATCTGAATCATCATCATCAGACTTACCCATCTTCTTCTTCTTCTTCTTTCAAAACTGAACTTATGTTTCTTTCTCCTCGAACTTGTCTCCTGAACGTGCGAGAGACCCAACCAAGTCTCCTCTTAATGATTCTCGTGATATCAGTTACAACTTCTCAGGTATTGTTGTTCCTCCTCCTCCTCTTCTTCTGGAAAAGACGATCCCCAATTTTGCCCAAGAAAGAAAGACAGACAGACAGACAGACGCCAAGAAGCCACAAAGGTTCTTGATTCTGCAGCAGTTACTGGATTGTCATCAAATAGTTTTTCTCACAAGAAGATCAACAACAACAACCACCACCTTGGTTCCTCAAAACCTCAATTTTTTGCAGATTTTACACAAACAAGACAAAGCACAGGCTCCTCCTCCTCCTGCAGGCCACAAACAGATAGATGCACCACAGGAATTTTTTTTGTTCAAGGCTGGCTGGCTACAAAAACATAAAACTGGGCCAAATTTCCTCTGCCTTTCCTTCATCAACTGCAAAGTGAGAGGATCAATCACTAGACTTCCTAACTTACATCATGATGCTCATCAATTGCTCTCAAATTTCTCTCAAATTGCTCTCATCATCATCATCATCATCATCATCACTTCTTCTTCTTCTTCTTTCCTGATTTTGAAGACAAAACAGGAGACCCTTACCCCAGAACCAATTGCTTTTTAAATGCTCTCATCATCATCATCATCATCATCTTCTTCTTCTTCTTCCCTGATTTTGAAGACAAGAGAGCCTGACCCCAAAACCAATTGCTCTCAAAATGCTCTCATGATCATGATCATCTTCATTATGTTTCCTTATTTTGAAGACAAGAGGCCTTGTAAAAAAGACAAGACAAAACAAGACAAGATCTTGACCTCAAAACAAATCTCAACAGGCTAGTACCAAGATCAAAAAGCAGAGAAATCAAAATCCAATCATGCATAAAAGACAGAAGAAGAAGAAGAAGAAAGAAGAAATTTGCTCATCAGGCTGTTGTTACCCAAGAACTCATAATCCCCAAACTTATACTCAAGCCTGGCAAGCAAGCCAGGATCAAACCATCCTCGAAAGAACTACTACAATTTTGTCAAGCCAAGCCATATGGGTGAGTGCTACATCCACTGGGGAAAAAAACCTTGTGTTTACATGGGGTTTACATTTTTCTTCTCTTCACCTGCAATCGATCAATTGAGGTTCAAAAACAAACAAACAGACAAACAAAGGAAACCCTTTTCATTGCTCAATTTCCTCTTTTAAGACTTAAATCATATTAAATTCCTCTTACTAAGACTTGCAATAGCAACCTACTAAGCAAAAAAGAGAGCATGAACAAATGAGGCAAGTAAAGAAGAAAAAGAAGAAGAGGATGCTGCTGCTGCTGCTGCTGCTGATGATGATGAAGATGGTGATGTCATGAGGATGTCATGAGGGTGAGAACTAATTGAGTTGGAGGAAGAAGAGCACAAAAAAAATGATGATGATGATGATGTTGAATTATTGATGGAATTGAGAAGGATGGTAGAATAACATGCAAAAGCTGCAAGTATTATACTTAGTTAAAGGTTGTGGGTAGGCTACATGGGTTTGTCAAGAAGATGAAGAAAGAACCACCACCAATACAGACCTTGAATTTGAAGGACAAGGTTTGCACTTTGCAGTGAAGGGCTGCTGCCAACACTAGCCTACTACTGCCCAGCCCTTCTTCACAAGTGAAAGATTTGACCCACATTTGCCCTCTAGAAGGGCAAGGAAGAAAACTCACAATCACATTTTTTGCATACAAATTCTCTTTCAGGAACTAAGCATTGACATGCATTATTTATCATACACTATTTATCATGCAACTACCCCACCTCCCTACTCCCTACCCTACCGAGTTAGGCACTTTGCCATCTAGTATTTATTTATTAAATAATGGATAAGTCTACCTACTTGGCAAATGGATTTGAAATTTCAGTGAAATTTTATGCATTTAGGTTTTTGTTTTTTTCTTGCATTAGGCTAATCAATTGAGGATGGGGAATGAGCACATTGGATTCAAACTTTTACAGTTGAGCTTAGTCATCATTGTTTAGAGGGTTGGAGGAGCCACTTTCGAGCATGGCATTGTTAAGCATGCCATCTCCACACCCTCTTCCTTTTATCCCTTAATGAAGGTTGTTTGTTTGTTTGTTTGTTTCTCAAGTTGAGAGATCTCCCAGTTGATGATGCTCCCCCCATTATGCTCTTGTACCATTGTAAAGCCCTTGATGAGGGTGTTGTGAGATGGTTTTCTAATGTTTAAACTTATGATGCAATAATTATTGAACATTGAATGATTTTGTCAATGAAAGTTGAAAAATTAATTTTTTTAGGGGAATTGGGGTGTGCTCTTCATGTTGTTGGAAAGTGCTCAATGAGTAGGATTTTATGGATATGACTTTGTTAGTTTTTGGACGTAAGGTGCAAGAAATATTGAATTTTGAGTAATCATTGTCATTGGAAATCCAATACAAATATAACAAAATCAAAACTAAAACTTTTAGAGTTCACACTTGGCCAATGACATAGGCCATACTAGTTTTGTTTAGGTTGGATGAATCATGCTACTTGGTATTATTATTTATAGAGATATAATGTTTTAGGATTTATGCTTAAGGTGACAATGTGCATAATGTTAGGATTCACATTTAAGGTGTCAAAGGTTCAATTTTTTTGAGAAATCAAGCAATTTCTAGGCATATTTTTCAAGAATTAGGCATGATAGACAAGTAATTATTAGACACTTTCCCCATTATTTGATTATAGATATGTATCATACATTGTGTATTTTTTTAATAAAAAAATTATACTTTGTTTTGGAAGGAACTTGTCTCTAAAACTGCCTTTTGGATTGAATGATTCATGGGATTGTTTGCCCTTCGGGTTTGTTTAAAAGAAAAAAACAACCAAAAATAAATAAAAATTGCTCTGAGTTAAAGGATTAAACTACCTCCAAAGCACAAAAGAAAGCTTCAATTTCAAGCCAATGCATGCTTTGAAAGAAGGCAATAAAATGCTTTTCCTATGCCCACCAACCTTACCCTTGTTTGATCCCTACCAGAACCACATCTGTATAACTATATGTGCTTCACTAGGAACATCCCTTCTCTCAAGCTGTTCAAGGACAATTATCATCATCATCATCATCATCATCATCCCCACCAATCCTTGGCTAAAATCATTCCTGCTGCTTAGGTAGGTAGGTACTTGTTTGTTGGCCTTGCCTTGGTAGGCAAGGATATTGTGTCTAGATTCATTATAGAGTGTAGTAGCTTTAAGGGATTTTGGCCCCTAGGTAATAAATAATAATAGGTCTATTTTTATATGAGGATTTTTATATGAAAGATGATATTTTAGCTTGTGTTGAAACTTGAGATATAATATCTTGAAGGATTTTTGTTTCTTTTGGAGGATTTTTTGAAGATTAGGTATATTTTTGCATGGTGAAATAAATATTTGAGATTCCATAATTCTTCTTCTTTTGCCTTAAGATACTTTATAATGTAAATGGCAAGGCCACAGTGTGTGACACACTCCTTGTTGTTGTTGTTGTTGTTGGGGAGAGTGAAGAGTGGACAAGTAGGACCCAGGGAAGAGAAAGTGTACAACTCTGAAGGCTGACAGTTGAGAACTGTTCTTTTCTTGGGTAGATTTCTATACATGGTTCAAGTAGGGTAGCCAAAAGTATAGAAGGATGTTTTTTTAAAAATTACATTTATATTTATTTAGCTTGTAGCCAAATTTGGCTAAATCTTCCTGTGAGTCATCGTCACTCATGGTTCAAGTAGGGTAGCCAAAAGCATAGAAGGACGTTTCAAAAAAATTACATTTATATTTAGCTTGTAGCCAAATTTGGCTAAATCTTGATGTGGGTCATCACCACAGGTTTCTTTTGTGTGTTGTAGCCAAAGTGGTGATGACCCGTCAGAAGATTTAGCCAAATTGGCTACAATCTAAATACAAATGTAATTTTTTTTGAACATCCTTCTATACTTTTGCCTACCCTACTTGAACCATGTATAGAAATCTGGCAACATTTTCTTGAATTTTTATCAAAGAACCATCCCACAAAGGTTTTTAGCAACTTGGGCAATATATTGTGCAAGGCCTAGACCATTCTTGATATATTGACATTTATAAAGTCCAATTCTACCAATACAGACCAACACAATGATGGCACATTTCATATGGAACCAATTGTAAGGACAATGCTCCAGTGAAGCTAATTACAAATTTTTTTTGGCTGCCAATTAGACATATTTCAAAAACTTGCATGATTGTCCTGGAAAGTTATAAAAGCTTAAGGTTCCATATCTTGAAAGCTTTATGGTTTGCAAGATATCTTCTCTTATTTATTGTCAAGTTTCTCTATTGAATCCACTTCTTTATGCCAATCAAAGCCTTTGATTGAGGTCCATAACAAAATCCCTAACCCAAGCACTCAATTATTGCCTCATGCCACTTTCACATTGTATGAAGTCCATGTACCTGAAATTTTCACTAAAATGCAATTCCCAGTGGCAGTTAGAATAGCTTCTTCACACTCTTCCCTTTTAACTTGACACTTCACACATTTTGGTGCATTCACACTTGATGTCAAGTCGGTGTTAAATGAAAATCTAGATGGCATCCTAGGTGGCACCCAATGTTAAATGGGCGATAGCTTAATGTTAAGTGAATGTTAACTTAATGTAAAATGTTCATGGTAAGTAGGTGTAAGTCCTAAATGACTAGCATGGTGTTAGGGGACTCAACACTAGAGTTCCTAACACCCAAGTGTGAATGCACCTTATTTTGGCTTTTATTGGCTCTACCCATAGGGAAGAGACTTACCATTGGTGTAGGATTTAGGCATAAATTTTTTGTTCTAACCTGACCCAATTTGTGAGCACTTGACATTTGAACCACTATATTTGCATATGATGGATGGGGATGTTTGACAAAAGCGCATGCATCTAGATGAGAAGTTTTACATCTAGTAGTTAAGATTTTAGTCTGAAGCTTGAATTGGCCATAAAGAGCAAAGTCATAGCTGATGAGTTGCTTGTCAATGGTTTCATTAAGGCCAAAAATATCTCCTTGGGGTATTTCCAAATAATGCCATTTCCTTTTGCCTAACCAATGACACCATGATTTTACTCCTCACTTTAGTGAACCCTAATGCAAAATTGATTAGCCTAACCATGTGGCCTACCAATAGGGAATTGGTCAAAATGACCAATCATGTCTTAGGATGATCCCCTACAACTTGCCAATTGGCTTAGGTCCCCCAATGATTGTGTCACACAAGTGTGATCATGAGGCACAATTGGATTGAATGCAATGTGAAGGATTATGAACCTTAATTGGGGTATACAACTTGAAGTAACCATCCAATGAGCTCTTCCCATTGCCTTTCCTGCCAAACTTTCACTTCTTCTCAACCATTCCAACCTCTTATTACCACCTCCCCACCCTCATTCTTGTTTTCATTATATTTGCCATCCCTGAGCTCAAATTTATTTTCCTTTTCAAAGGTGTAAGCATCTTGCATATACAAAGAATCACACTAATTGATGGAGCTTTCAATGTTCAAATTCTATCATGCCCAATCTAGTGTTCTTTTGTCAACTTTTTGTGTCGTGCACAAGCTCATACATAAAATTCTTATTTTCTCTTATTGTCATGAAACAATCACAACATCTCCTTTGGTTTGATTTCTTGTGTGATGTGCAAATCTAAGCATAAAAGTGCTAACTTTTCCTATTGTAATGGAACAATTTGGCATCCACTTCCATCTATTCACCTTTGCAAGGTTGTTGATGTGCTCATACAATAGACTTGTAAATAGGGCACAAATGTGACCTACATTGTCACCAATTTTTGGTTACATCTATTACGAATACCAATTATTTGTGCTTTAGGGACAACATTATGTGACCTTAAATTATGTTTTTTTTTATTATGTCTAATTTTTTTTAATGAAGAAAACAAGAGCAACGAAACATTCAAATTTCAACTTGGGGAACATATTATTTTACATATTCACTTAGGTCAACATGTTTCATTCAAAAGCTCTATTGGTCTACAAAGGTAAAATTGATGGTTGTCGCACACCCAATGTTTCTTTTAAGCACATTGTGTCAAATTTTAAAACCAAAAATTTGAGAATTTTTTTTTGTTTAATGTAAAATTGACTATTTGTTTTAGTGAATTTTTTTCTGAATTTTTTATTGAAATTTTTTGGGGGAACAAAAATAATAACTTAGCACAATAATACCATTTGTAATCAAGTGCCCCAACATATGCATGCATGCACGTGTGTCTGCAACCTTAACAATATGTCCTCGTAACATTGAATGTTTATTTGAACAACCAAGGTTGTTTAAACTAGGGATAAGTTTATTAGGGATTTCATTTCAAATAAAGTTCTGAAATTTTATGGCTTGGGTTTAAGAGGCAAGGTTTAGGAGCAATGTTTTTTTGGTCACAAATTTTCATTATATATATATATATACTCTTAAATTCACTATTTTAAAAAATAAAATTGTCAACCTTTTGAAGATTTTTTTGGAGGAAACTTTTGTCACATTTTAATGGAGTTTTGATATAGGGATACCTTTAAAGTAATTTTCTATTATTTGCACAATTTTAAGGAAATTTTCCTCAATTATTGTTAAATATTTCTTAGGATGTTCGCTAATGATGCAACATAGGGAAAATGAAAAAGGAAAACCAATGATCAAAAGGATTCTATTATTACTACAATGGCATTTTATAATGAATTCTTCAATTTAAAGCTTGACCTTTCACATAAATTATGATAGCTTGCATTAATTGACTAATTGCCATTCCATTGCATGAAAGATGTTGATGAACATTATTATTTTGTTAGACTTCAATGGAGATCAATATAGTTGTAAGCATATCTCCAATGGTCCCAAAGATGTTGATAAGTGTGATTCTTATTAGTCTTAAGTAAAGGTATTGATATAATTGGGAGCACAACTCTAAAAAACCCATAAAAGGTATCAAGTTGATGAAATAAATTGATTCCAACATGAATCAAACTAACATGAACATCACCAGATTACTAAGTTGAAGGGCGTTTCAAACTATGACTTGTGAAAGTTTTGAATGAACTATCATCTATTGAATGCAATCATGACAAAAGAAACTAGGGACTATGTTGCATGTAGTAAAACCCTTTAACTTTGAAATTTTATTGCATGAATTGTAATCAGATTTAATAAAATCAAATGCATATATAATTTTTTTATACTTGTGAATTTTTATTTCAATATTTTTTATGTATTTTGAAAATGAACTTCATTAATGATTTAATGAATAGTAAGTGGTGGATAATTTGATGTTGTTTTGGTTTTGTATTTGGTCCTTTGAATTATGCTAAATTAAACTATTCATTTTCAAAATTTTGGGATGACCATATATCGATGGTTATGAATGCATGGTATTTGAAAAGAATTTGAATATCTAAAACTTGCACATTATAAAACATGCATATCATACTTTTGATTGAAGTTCAATGGTAATTAATTCTCAAGATTACAAGTTGAAAAAAATAAATTGAAAGAAGTTTATGCTTGATAAATTTATTGTGTATTATCATTAGAGCTTTCAAACATGTAATTAAAAAAATCAACTTCATATGTTTACCTTGATGAAATGTACATATTTGATTAATTTTTTGAAAGTTCATGAAAACATGAGTGAATTAAACTTTTGAAGCTCACATATCATGCATGTGATTGAAGTTCAATGGTAATTAATTTTCAAGACCGTAAGTTGAAAAAATAAATATTTGAACCCATTATGTTGGATTTTGAATGAATTGAACCTTGCACATTTTATGCATATTAAGTAGCTTTAACCACTAGCCTACAATAATGATCTTTGAAATATAAAAACATTTAGCACAATTAAATTATCATGTTGAAAATTTGAAATATTCAAAAATAAGGCCATAGGACTTGCCTATTTTTCCAAAAAAATAATTATTTCAGCAAATATTGCCTTGAATGTAAGTATTATATCATCCTTTTGTGAACCCCAAACAAAACATAAAAACCATGTTTCAAATGTGCTAATCTTTAGTCCTTAAAAAAAAATTGCTTATTGAAGGAATTTTGAAAGTTTTAATTTAATTTGAAATCTCATTTGACAAAACCATCCAAGCTCAACCAGGTAATTGTATTTTGGAATTGTACTTAATACCTCTAAAAAATATGATTATCCACCATTAATGTGTAATGTGAGTTGGTTCAGTTTACTTAGTGTCGTGCACCTAGGAAGGCATGTTTGGGAAGACAAAGGTTGATAACAATTATTTATTTTGATTCCCCAACCTTGTGTGGTCAAACAACAAATAGTGTAAAAAATAGAAAAATAAATTTTAATGAGTTACACCTATTAAATCCCAACAATACTAAGAAATGATTTTCATTTTAAATAAAGAAAAATCATGAATTGTAATAGATTATCATAATTCAATCATTGTTTCCATTTCTAATGTGTGGAGGTTTGTTTTTTGATGTCTTTTACTCAAGCTTTTATACAATTTACTTTACAAAACCAACATGTCATATAAGAACTAAGTATGTTTGTTAAATTGAAATAAACCTTCATTAGGATGGAAGATTATATACATCATTACAAAAGCATGGTGCATTTAATTGTGCTTAAATTATATCAATATAAGGTCATTATGTAATCATCATGTTTCACTACTAGTTAACTTAATACTATAATAAATATGTTTCTTTTGATGCTATTGTTTTAAATATTTTAAAGTTATTTTATGTTAAGTTATTTTATGTTAAGTTATTTTATGTTAAATTATTCTAAATTATTTTACCTTAGACTATTTTTGGTTATTCCACCTTAGGTTATTTTTAGTTACTTTAGGTTATTTTAAGTTATTTATCATATTTTTTTCTTGACTATTATAAAGTATTCCACCTTAATTTATATTTTATTTTATTGATCTAAGTTATTTCATTTTCAGCTATTTTACCCTAGTTTAAAATAATCTAAGGTGGAATAACTTAGAATAATATATAATAACCTAAGGCGAAATAACATAAAATAAGCAAAAATAACTCGAGATTCAATAATTTATGATATTCTAAGGTGGAATACTTTAAAACAATTGAAAATAACCTAGGGTAAAATAAATTTAAATAATTTAAAATGGAATAATTTAAAAGAACCTAAGATAAAATAAGTTGGATTAACATTGGGTGGAATAACCTATAATAACCAGTAATAACCTAGGTTAAAATAGCCTAAAATATCATAGGTTAAAATGACCTAAAATAACCAAACATAACATAGGGTAAATAATTTCAAATAGTTTAAGGTGAAATAACTCAAAAGAACCTAAAATGGATTGGCTCTAAATAATGAAATTTAGCTTTAAATAGTTTTGGGTGGAATAATCTTAAATATTCACAAATAATTTAAGATGGAATAGCCTACAATAACCAAAGGTAAAATAATTTTTAAAAAAATTTAAAATAAAATAGGGTAGAATGTTTAAAATAACAAAAATAATAAAAAATAACCAAAAATAAAATAGTTTTAAATGGTTTTAAACTAATAAAAAAAAGTAAGCTGAGATAATTTAGAATAACTGAAAATAACCTAAGTTTAAATGGTTTAGAATAGTTTAGGGTGAAACAACTTAAAATAACCTAGGCTACAATAACCTATAATAAGCAAGGGTGGAATAGTTTTAAATAATTGAGGGTGATGGTTTAAAATAACTTAAGGTATAATAACTTAGGACTAGACTAAAATCCTAGCCTATAATAACCTATGAATAGCCTAAGGTAGCCTACACTAGCCTCAAAATATTTTAGAATAATTTATGTTAACCTAGGAATAAGTTAAAATTAACACAATAACCTAATTTATGGTAACCTATACATAGGTTAAAAAAGAATGTGATGATTAATCATTCCATTTATTTAAGTAATGGTTCATTGGTTAAAAACATGCTCTTTAAACATGGAAGTGAAGGGAGGTGAAAAGACCAAACCTTCCCACTTACACCTTAAGTTGGTGGGTTAAGTGGTCTACGTTAGTTTAAATTCTGAAATGCTTAACCTTCCTAGCCTTGCCTAACTATGAATTAAGAAATTAACCTAATGAATTAACTATTAATGAATTCGTTGATTGGAAAAGTACAACCCATAACTCCAACTTGAACAAAAAATTTGTGTTATATTTTCTAGAAAGGAAGTAAATATAATAATTTATTTGGTTAATCAATCCAATCCAGCTAGTTTGGAAAGGAAAAATAATAAATAATAAATAAAGAAATAAAAGGGTTTGTTAAAGAATAATCCATTAATTATTGGAATTTTATATTGTATTCGAGGTGTTTAAAAAAAAGATTTAAATAGTTGAATGGGAGAATCACTATGACTATAGCCATTGGAAAGTCTTCTAAAAAACCAAAAGGTTTATTCGATAGTATGGATGACTGGCTAAGAAGAGACCGTTTCGTATTTGTAGGTTGGTCTAGCCTATTGCCTTTTCCCTGTGCATATTTCTCACTAGGTGGTAAATTCTTTAATAAATGTTTAGAGAAAACCAATTTATATATCCTTTAACCTACAAAAGTATGAGTTGGATCTTTCGATTTTGCTATGGATGGGGTTTTACCCACGGTGATTTAATAGAGTTGGGAGAAGCAATAGGTATTATTGTGGGCCAATCCATTGAAGAACCCGAGACTCAGCTAACATTAAGAAATTTTGATATTGGTGGAGTATTTACAAATGACATTAGAATGAAGTTTATTGGGTGATGAAAAGTAGGAAATTATACAAGATCAAGCTATGCAAAATTTATTTCCTCTCCTTCCCCTTAGGAAGGGAGGAGTAAACTTCGGACTTGTAAATAATTTAAAGAAGCATCCCCCATTAATCCTTTTTGGTTCTTTACCTTCTACTATGGCTTTTCAACTTTGTTTAGAATTGAAACATCAATCCATTCAAGTATCCGGTCGGTTACCCGCTCATAAATATATTGATCTTCCATCATTAGGTGATGGAGTTTATGTGTGTGGGGTTAATCCATTTTTAAGTCGGACAACAACAATCCTAATGTGATGTCGTAAATGTAAACTAATTAGAGCACCCTTTCCTATTGGTTTCAATGGAACACGCGCTTGGATTGAAAAAAATTGTTTCGTATCTAGTATCGAAACCCAATGTTTGGAAGAAAGAAAACAACAAATGTGGGAAACTTTGAGAGATTATTTCGATTTGGTATGTGTAAAATCCATATTTTTTATGGGAGATAATTTTTTAGAAGTTTTTCTAACCAGGTTTTTGATTTGATGCAGAATGATTGTTTATGATATTGGTATTCCATATTTGGATAAACGATATCAAGCCGCTGAATTGTTACTTTTACAAAATACATGTAAAGAAATGTGCTTACGTATGCCACAAATTGTGGAGAAACCTGATCCTTTGGATGCATTACAACCTTACCTAACTATTACAAAAATGGTTCATGCTAATCCTCTAAAAACGAGAAGAAATAACCCAAAATGGTCTATTGAATTGAATTGGATTGGATTTAACAATGCAAGGGATGTTCTTGAACTGGTTACTCATCCCTTACGACACAATAATAGTTTAGAAGATTTGGGTTGGACCAGTTTAATTAAGGGGGAAAAGAAATAAAAACGAAACGAAATTTTTCACAATGTCAAAAATATCAAAGTTGATTTATTGAAATAATCCAACTATTTTTATTGATTAGTGGGTAAAAAACCTATGGATCAATAAAATACTTCTAAATTTATTGGATTTTTTTTTTAATACATACTAAAAACTTATCAATTTTATTCTATTCCACCCCTATGTTTTCGAAGAAGGTATTTCATTATGATAACAAATATTCCTTTATTGTTTGTTGTGCTATGGGTTCCAATACTATCATGGATAAATATTTCAAGTTCATTGATTTTATTTGGACTATATTATGGATTTCTTACAACATTACCTATTGGCCCTTCTCAAATCTTATCCATAACAAAAAAAAATTTAGAAGGAAATCTTAATGGTATTGTAGTTATAAGCGGTTTGATTATAAGATAATTAATAATATTTCTATCAATATGTTATTCACCCCTCTATATGATATTTGTGACACACCCCCAAGTTCCTTGATGGATTCAATTGCGAGTCCAAAGGTGAATAATGGAAGAAACAAAGTTGGGGTGTGCTCTCTGGTTCACAACACTTCGAGGGTAAAATGGTGTGTTGGAGCTCCGAGATGGGACTAGGAAAATTGACAAGCACTTCAATCACTTACACAGACTTGCACAAACCAAACAAGTTGGTTAGTGCGTAGTTGGAGCACTTTGGTGTACGAAGGAACCACAAGCAAACACAAACTCACAAAATTCACCACGGCCCAAACTTGGGGGGACGCCACCACCTTCCCTTTATAATATACTATGTGCCTGGCCATGGGACCAGCACCCAAATGTCATTTTGTCTCGGGATTCCAAAGTGGGAGTCCCGAAATTCCCACTTGAAATTCCTGTGACTTTGGGGGCCCATAACTTTGTGTGCAAACCTTCAATTGAGATGAGGTTTAAAGCAAAGTTATAGCCCTTGTCAAGAGCTTTCCAATGATATGTGACACAACACCTACACGCAAGGAAATTGGGGCGATTCTTGACTTTTAGTGGTCGGGAGTCAAATTGACAATTTGACTCCCGACCTTTCTTTTGGCCATAACCTTGTGCTTTAAGTGTCCAAATGGGTCATGCGAGCCCATTTTAGACATCTAAGTTCCAATAGTGTTTCAATGATATAAAAAAATCTTCAACCTAATGAGTTTTGACCCCTAAAATTACTCTCTTAAAACTCAAAAGTCCATCGAGAC
>Ga0209208_10002416_pt1 | contig 26708 bp, 22 predicted proteins | sample S1TSphfallax_3_FD_187694 | JGI IMG/M metagenome (GOLD analysis project Ga0209208, IMG submission 187694) | Host-associated microbial communities from peat moss isolated from Minnesota, USA - S1T2_Fd - Sphagnum fallax MG (SPAdes) (version 2) | ecosystem: Host-associated > Plants > Peat moss >...
CAAGCCATTTAAGACTTTGCCTACTATAACATAATGTGTGCTACAAATTGATAAGTTAATATTGTTCTTACAAGGAAAAGAAAACATATCCAAGGGAATGGTCACTAAATTAGTGAAGATTATGAAACAAGGGTTAACAACTCTTTGAAAATTGTGTTCCATGTTCACATATAAAATTAACAAGTTAGAAAATCAATAAACAATGAAAAGAAATATAATAATTATATAGATAATAGAAACAAAACAACAACACAAGGTTTGCTTGGCATTAAGCAACTTGCAATTTAAGAGCCTTTACACACTCAAGGAATATTGACGCTTTTCTAATTGCCAAATCCACAAAACTTCATCGTTAAAAAAATTGTGCAATTGTAAAAAATGATTGTTCAAACATGTGAACACACAAAGCTAAGTTGTCAATCAATCAATTTCAAATTTTAGTTTTGATGAAATTCAAGTCACTGAATATCTGTTCATTCCAACACTTGAATCATTTATTAGTTTCTCATACCGAGATGTTACAAGATAGGATGGCAAAATTAGTGTCATATTGACCCTTACAAACCTCTTCAAACTCATCTTTTGACATGACTAGCATGTTTGCACACAATGGAAAAACAAAATTGCAAAATCCACAAGAGTGGTGTGAAGGCTAAAACAAACCTAGAAATAACAAACACAATAATGTAAAACAAGTTTCAAAGTTACAAGGATATGACAAAAGTAATTATGCTTGCAATTAACAATGTTGAAAAAGCTTGAACACCATTTGTCATTAGTAACACACCAAAATTAGGTTTCAAAAATACGAGAAGTCTGCACGCACACAAGTTCAACAACTTTGGAGTAAAGCATAAGTGATCAGTGAATGTGCAAAAACAAGATAGTGAGTGAGAATGAGAATACAAACTTATTCATTTGAAAATAAGGAAGACACCTAACCCTAAAGTTGGGGGTTTCTAGATTGTGACACATGTCTAATGGGGGTTGTGAAGTTTAGTAATCAAAAGCCAAAATCATGGTTTATCCAATTTTTTTTATTGGCAAATGTCATGTAGGGTAGTAATGTCTTTTTTACGTAACACCCCTTCTCAATTCTGAAATTTCAATAAATCAAATACTTTTTACACTTTTGGTAATTTAACATAAGATCTAATAAATAAGAAAGTAATTATGGTTAGAAAGCCTTATTTTAATATTGCATGAACCCCATAATCACACTAGGAAAAAAATTCAACATTTAACACATGTTTATTATGTAAAAAAGTCCATAATTTTTTTGTGGGTCCTGTGTTTGAAGATCTTACATCACTTTAAAAGTCCATCTTGTAATGAAATGACAATATTGATTCTCAGATTTTTTATTTTGGTTCTACAAGTGTTATAGATTAATTAAATGAATCCTTTCTAAAATTTTCAATCATATCCCAAAATATATGGTGCCAAACTTCAAGGTACCGCCCCTAGAAACTACCCCTGTGATGCCAAAAAATGGATTGTCTAGTGTGTAATCACCCATCAATGAATCACCTTAATACAGGAAACCATCTGCATAAATCCTAGAAGCATCGCCCCATTTTGTGAGTTGCAAGAATTGATCAAATTTTAGGATTCTAGGGAACTGTTTTCAACAATTGGCAATGTCTATGATGTATCCATGATCAGACAAGAACATTGCGATGCGATATAAGTTTCTGCATGTGATTAAAATAGTTCATCAACTTATTTTCAACTTTTGCTATGAAATTGGATCAAGCATGGTTATGTAATGATTTCAAAGAAAACCAACAAATTAATTGATGCAAAGAAGTAGACAATCCTAATAGTCTTCATCACAGTTTCATCATAGAAGTAGATGTTTATTTTCCTTGGACATTTTGGAGCATTTGAATCTGAAAAAATTAACAAACAGGAGTGCTGAGATCACAGGTAGGAAAATAAGTAAAAAAGTGAGGCTCTTCTTGCCTATTGATGAACCAAAACAAGAATTTTGGGGGCCTGAAATGGTTCACTTTCAAGCTACCTTGAGCTTGGGAAAATGCCTCACACATTTGTAATGGGGTGAGTTTGTCCCTGACAACTTCTAGGCTAAATCCACCATACTCTTTTGGCTGCATACAATTTGCAAACCAAACTAGAAATTTTGCCATGTTTCTTTCACAGAGGTATTCAGCAACATGGGTCAGTGAGTCTTCCTCTACACATTCAAGGAGAATGCTTCAAAAATGCTAGAGAATAGTCAGAAAGAGAATTTACATTGTTCAAAAAAACTCAGATAGGCCCACATCTTTGGCTACCACCAGCTGAAGCAGCTTACTACTTGGCATGCTGAAAGGAAATGTTCCCTGTCATATTGTGCATTTGCAGACATCTCAGCTGAGGAATGTAATGAATGAATCAGCTGTAGCCACAAAACATTATCCTTGCAAAATTTGAACCAAACAGTCATGACAATAATGGCATTGTGTAACTAGTGAAGAAATCTCTCCAAAGAACTAACAGACTACACTGCCATGTGTATGAAATATGTCCAGAATTGATCTCACTTTCAAGATTTGTGATCTTGTGTAAACTTTCCAGAACTCTTCCATGAAGAGTGTAGCTCGAAGGTTGGTTGTTAGAATGCCTGAATCCTTGAAAATAGACTTGATCGTTGCCTTTTGTTCCACTTGTCAGATGCCAAATCCAGCACTACTTATATATATTATGCAAATCTTTGGGTTATAAAGAGATATATATTCAGAGATAGAAAATGTGGGAATTCCATGGACATTCCACATTACAAGCTTCATCACACATCCAAATGTAGGACTTCTTGCATTGAATATCATCCCCACATTTGATAGCTTAGTCTACAAAACTGAAGTTTGTAGCCAAATGCTGAAGAAAGACCAAAACAACAAATCTGAAAACCTTAATAATAAGCCCTTCAATCTGGCACTACACATTACTTGCTTGAGCAAAATAAAAGGAAAATTTCAAATCAGATTCAATCAAATCGCACCAGAGTTGTTGTAGACAATGTGCTCAACTCCAGCAGATGCAGTAGCATTCTTATTTCTTGGTTGAGGAGAAAATAATAAACCCTTCCATTGGAAAAGTAGAGACATTGTGAAAAAGGTACCTTGTGAATCGGTGATCATAAGTGTGCTATGAATGAAGAACAGAAAATAGCCAAAATACAAGCCTATCCCCACATGAACTCAACTCAAGTCAATAGTCTATCCTTCCAACTTTCCTCACTGTCAGAGCATCACCTCCCTACAAATCAACTGGACAGAAGTGCAACAATTTTCACAAATATATTCTCTATTGCCTTTTTGGGCTTTAATAGATGGTACACTACCATGTAACCTGCCCTAGCCATGTCTTCCAAGAGTGACCACTGAGATTCCAAGGCAGGCTGTTGATTTGTGACTTCCCTGGTAAATGCAGCCTATGAGCTCAGTCAGTTGAATGAGAATGACTCATTTTGTGGTGAAGGTTGGTGCATCACAAGTTTATTCTGCCTAAGGTGAAGCTACTTTGGCTTTGTAGCATGGATCTATTCACAGTCAACATTTGGATTCATAGATCAAAATATGCCAATCTATGAAAAAAATCAAATCATAATGGTGAGATACATGCCAGGCTTCATAAAAAGAGCAACAACACTTGCTGGTTTCTGCATGGCACAAAAAATTGCCAAGGTCATAATGAGAAATTGCCCTCAAACATCTATCTATGCTCAATGCATACATCAATTTTCAAACTACACATTGTTGCCATTCACAGTTGCAATGTGTTGCCCAGTAGTGCAGAAGGTGCATATAACACAGTTCTTAATTGTTGGGCTTTCCTTCCACCATTGTAAATCATCCATCAGCTAGTTAAATACCTGAATGTTCTCAAGAAACCCCACCACCACACCACCCTGCAACCGCAGTAGAATCAATGTATGAAAACAAGATTCAGCAAGCAAATAATGTGTTCCACACTGTATTTCTACTGAAAACTACAGAACACACAACATATTAACATGGATTCTCACTGTAGGACATAATCATATGTCTAGGTCAACATATAACAAAACAAAAGTAATGTAGATGGAGAGAGTACCAGTTGGGTGCAAGCTGGAGATGGACAGATCTCCAAATGGGAAGTACTTGACACTCTCACAGCAATATTTCAGATTATTTTAGACATGCACACTCAAGTCCTTACTGCAATGAACTGGAAAAAGTTTGTGTAAGCATATATCCATCCTTGTGGTTTTTGCTTGCTGATTTGCCTGCTCCAACCCCATTGAGTGGAGAGACTTACTCTGATGAGACTTCTAGCTTGTACACTAAGATCTTGTACACAGATCAGCAAAAAGCTTGGACATTAATCTTCCTCAATTCAAGGAGATGCAAGGTATGAAAAAAACAAGTAGTAGTGTCTTCAAACATAGAAGCTTGAGAGTTAGTCTCATATGCATTGATTTTATGCACGCCAATCTTTAGAAATATGCCAAGCACATTCTTCAGCACTGCCCAACCAATCTGCTCCACTTCATGACCATGATCAATCTGTGTGCTATGGTATTCACAAGTCAAAGATCAGTAAGGGAAAACTCAAGAAATTGACCACGTAAGGGCTTTGGCACAACAAAACCTAATTTCTTAAGCAAAAGATTGGATTCACAACATATAACCCTCACATGGCAACGAAGAACAGAAGGTGACAACATGATTGCAATGGAAATGACTACGCAATGAAAGTCATCAGAAGTTGTCAGAAAATGTCAATCTATGTATGTAGCCTTCTTCTTTGCCATTTTCTGGCAATGATGCTTATGCTCCAAAGCATAGCTCACAATGTCTTCCAACTTCCACCAGATATGCAGGCCCTCATTGATAAAGACCAAAGTTGCCAACTCTGGCTCCCTTTGAGCGCAAAATGATCACAGTAGATCCATGGATGCCTGGTCATGGCAAAGGTTTCTGTCAAAGAGTAGTTTGATGACAATCAGATCATACTTGTTCTTGAACCAGTTCCTCACATCCCTGTGGTTATAATTTACCTTGCTTGCAGTGTGGTGATGGTACTGTTTGAGAAATGCTTTCCCCCATAACCCATGGACCTCCACACTGTATAAATGAGGAGGCCTAAGCTTGTAAATGCGATCATAGGTTGGTGTTACAATGGTAGGAGGTGGCATTGGTTTAATATCCATCATAGCAATCGCTGCAATTTCTGGTGCTGCTACAACTTTTGGTTCTGTTGCTAGTTTCAACGTTGTTGTAACCTTTGATGTTGCTGTAACTTTTGGCGGTGCTACAACTTTCGTTGCTATTGCAACTTTTGATGCTGTTGTAACTTTTGGTGGTGTTGGAACTTTTGGTGTTGGCGTTGCTACTTTCAATACTGCAACTTTCGGTGTTGGCGCTGCTATTTTCAGTGCTGTAACTCTTCGATGTTGGCGCTGCTGCTTCCAGTGCTGCAACCTTCGGTGTTGTTGCAATTGCTAGTAGTGGTACAATTGGTGATGGTACAACTTTAAGTGCTGTTGCAATTGCTGGCAATGGTGCAACTGCATTGAACTTTTGTTGTGGATCTGGCAAGTTGTTCAAGGCACCTATTACAAGTACTGGCGATGATGCGAAGGCTGGTGAGAGGCTGTAGCTAACTGTTTCAGGAGGTGTGATGGCCCTTAGCTTCTGCGATGTCTTCTTCATGCTTTCTTGAGTCCCTAAAACCATTTCACACAAAAAGCCATATCCAAAGTTTAGTGCAGCTAACTACTATATCACAAGCTAAACTTTGCTGTAGTAGTCAAATAAATCAATGATTTCAAGTGTTAAAATGGACATTCAATGAAATGTATTAACTAGCATAGTCTTAGAGAGAGAGATATTATATCAAACCTTTTGGTCTTTTTTGCTTAGGATTTTTGAAAGTGGGGGCATTCGCTGGAATGGACAAGAGGTTCAATGACCGTAATTTCTCATTGTTTCTTTCAATATTTTTGTTTCGCAATATTTCGTACTCTGTCAATTCCGCTTCAGGTGCGGGTCTAGCCTTCAAATTGCGAACAGCTCCAAAATGAGAGCAGAACCTTGCTTCTGGGAGGCTAAATTCTGCCCTGCAACTCTCGCAAAATCGACAGTGTTCAGTCACCATTCACCTATTCAAACACTAGAATTCTGTCCAGAAAGCATCGACTCTGTCATTGCACTCTGTCATTGCAGGCATTCTATATTTCTATATTTATACGACAAACATGAAGCAAAACAAGAATGAAAAAGAAGAACAAGATATTTCTGAAATGCAGATTCACTTACCTTCTCGCGCGCTTGCTTACCAAGCCTTCCCATTCTTCTGTGGATAACAACAAAAAGCGCACACACAAGCCTACAATTGCCTTTCCTGCACTTGACCACTCTTCTTTGCACTACTTAGTGAGAACCTCAAAATGGAAGGTGGCTGGGAATTGGGAGGAGACGATGCCTTTTAACATGAAGATTAAGAGTCATTATGGGAGCTAAAGAAAATTTGCGTGTGAGAGAAAGAAGAGCGCGCGAAAGATCAGAAGAAGAGAGGGACGGGAGAGAAAAAAAAAAGTGCGCAGAAGAGATCATAAGAGGAGCGCGGAAGAGATGAAGAGGAAGAAGCGGAAAAAAATGTGCACGCTAAGAAGATTGCGACATCACTGGGTTTTTTATTTTTCTGTAAATTTTCTTATTTTCGAATTTATAATATCTTAACTAACTTAGAAAGTATCTGAATAACAGTCTTCGATTTCAATTGCATCCCTGTGGACATTTGATTCCGGGGTGGAGTGTTCGATTCTCCACACGCCCGGTCCCTCCAAACTCAACTCTATTAAGTCTCTTTTCTACTCCTCTTAGGTAGTTTAGGGTTTGGGGTTTAGGGTTTTGGGATTGTTGGATACTATAGACTAGGGTCAGCTTGCACAAATACTTTATTTTCTCGGAAAAGGAATTCGTTTTTATAAAATTGTATTTATTAATTTTTCATGATCAAAATTGACATTGGCATATAAGGAATGAAATTACTCAGATTTTAGCAAACGGTAAATATAATGGTTTTCAACATCTCAAGTTAATATTTTTCACAAAAAATCGTTTCACTATTTTAAGGATTTTTCAAGGACAAAACTGACTTTATGGTGAGGTAGCCCTAGATGTTTGTAGCAAGGTTTTTTTTTATTAAATTTTGTTTGTAGGCAAAATGTTCATCATCCGGAAGGGATTTAGCTAAATCTGGCTCTATAAACACACACACACACATATCCTTCTATATTCACATAACATATTTAAATTTCATGTTTTTTTCAAAATTGATACAATAATGTAAAACAAAACTTGCCACCCTATGTGTACACTATGGAAGGATGCATATTCTACTTTCGTATTTTGAGTACTTGTTTCTTAATTTTGGATCACTCTGAATGATTTTTTTTTACACATTATTTCTGAATTTAATTTACTGATTAAAAATTTCTGCAACAAATATTTAAATTATTTCCTTTTTGTAGTAGTCATTAAACAATTGTCTTTCTAGCATTTACAGAATTTGATATGAAAATACATGCCATAAAGTTCTTTGACTCAGATAATGTGTGCAGCAGGCTACTCTCGCGTCTCTACAGTTCAAATTTTTATTGCTTTCTTGCTTGGTTTTGTTGAGATCTTGGAAGAAGAGTGTGTTGTCAACGTTTGTGGCATGATGGATGTTTGGATTTGCTATGATTCCATTCTGTTTATAGCAGGAGAAGCTTGTCACATTGCTGCCTTGTTGATCCATTGGTGATTTGCCATCTCTGTAGGAAAAATGGTGGTTGGGAAGAAAGCGTAGTAGTAGCAGTGGCAGCAGCAGTAAGAATAGGAGCTGGATGACAACGGAGAAGCGGCGGCAACAGCAGTAGGAGCTGGACGATGACGCTGCAGCAACTGTAACAAAGAGATCTCCCTCATCGCTAGGAGGAGCCAGGAGGAACTGCGAGCGCGGCTTTGGAGCGATGGCAAACAAGACCAAAATAACAACAGATTGGTACAAGTCACCCAGCAGAATCACACTGGACCACCTCGCTAGGCATTTCATTAGAACTTATTCTTGTCCAGATTTATCAAAAACATGACAGAGTTTGAAAAATTGGAGCAACATGGCTCTTGAAGAGCATCAGTTACACAATCCATGACTCATGAGAACAAGATGTCCAAACTCAGTATTTCCCTCCCTTCACTTCTCTACCAAAATTTATTTATTTGGAAATGAATCATGCCTCTTCTCACTGTCACAACAGAAATGCCACCAGTTAACGACCAGAACTTTGGAAAATTGCCTTCCTTGCTTGGTCTCCCTCTGCAACACAACATCAACACATCATTGCAAAGATGTCACTGCACAGGTGCTCGATCCTACAGACTGAAGAGGTGTTGAAGCCTAGTGATGACATTCTTCATTTTGCACATTAAAATTCTTTAAAATTCTTCATTTAGCACCTTGTCAAAACATTCTTTACCCGCGAATGTTTACCAAATTACACTGGTTGATCTATAAAATTCTTTAAAATTCTTGCTTCTTTGGGCTTCCATAACATTCTCGCACCAAGAATGTCATAACTATGTGTTGAAGGAGGTGCAGTAGATTGGTCTATGGCTGCAAGCAAATACCAACATGATCACTACATTGCAAAATCAGATACAATAGCTGCACCAGTGCCAGGAGAGTTTATTCCCACAAAAGTCAAATCACAGCGAGGGTTTGTTGAAGGCAAATTTACTCAAACTTTGAAATGCCCATATTGCTCTTGAGAAACCATTGCTCCATTCTACTGCCAGATCCATTTCTGACCAAAACACCAATGGATGCAAAGGCAAGTAAAAGGCATGCACACTTGGTTAAGTTAGTTGATGGACATGATCATAAGCCACAACTATTCAGCTTTCTTTGAAGTAATATCTTACCTTTGGATAGATGTTGGCACTATCTTTGTATCTAAAACTACTTATCCACGCATCTAGAATACTGGAAAGATTTCATCTCATAGCATGAAAACCAAATGAATGATCTAGTCAAAATGTTTTAAGTGGGAGCTTGGAAATGGAAGTAGAGGAATAGTAGGCATGTTTTTGATTTCAGATCTGTCATGTACTGAAGCAGAGTTACAAATTTTTGCAGGCTTTCAGATTGCAGATCTTTGAGAAGTCCCAGGAAGCACCAGATCCATCAATGGATATGGCCAATTCATCAGTAGGACAGGGTGAGATTCATCTTACAATAGAAACAAATACCAACAATCAATCAAACACTGAAGAAAATAGTATGGAAATGGTCTTCTCCTAAAACGATTCATCTCCAGATCCTTCATCTAGAAATGGCCTACTACATTGAAGAGGTTAGTCTCCAAATCCTTCAGGCTCAAAAGCACTACAATTTTTACCTTAAGATATTCTTTAGGAGTTCAGCTAGCTTATAATACTTTTGCTCTAATCCAGTTCAAATCTCTCTCATTGCAGGATATAAGAACAGAAACTTTCTTGAAGTTATCTTGGGCTAGGTGCAGTAGTTGTTGAACATCTGCCAAGTTTAATGAAGCTAGAACTGGCAAGCTGCTGCATGATCTTATGCAGTTTCATGAGGTGTTTTTTTCCTGCCAGTTTATGTGATCAAGAATAGTACATAGCACATGATCTTACAGCAACTGTAGCAGCAATTGCTGTCTTCTTCAGTACTAATCCTGATCCTTCAGGCTTCCAATTCACTTTCTTGCTTTTTTTTCCATTAAGATCTCTTTTAGCACACAGAAGCAAAGAAGCAGCTATTGGAGATTAGGAGCAACAATCAATCTGTTTACATCTTTTTTGGCTACAGAAGCACTAAAGGCAGTAGGCCAGGAAGTTGATCATCATCTGATTTCAACATATAAGCTGTTGCTGTGGTCAAAGGTGGAGGACATATCCAACCTTCACATCCTTCTATAAGCCCTTTCCACACTCTAATCCAACATTTTCAACCACCACCATGATCACTTCTTTCCAAAACAAAAAGCTCTACTACTAGTCTTAATTTTTTATTTGTCAGATCCTTAAGGATATTGAATGTTGTTCTACTTGCAAATACAAAATTTCAATGTGTTCTTTTGACATTTTCTGTTTTCACTTGCTCACCATTTACTACTTGTCAAGTTCAAGAAATTGCACTACTATGCTTTTGTAACAATCCTCTCACGACAGGGGACAAGCTGGGGAGTACGACGGGAGCGCACGCGAACAAATGACGGAAACCTAGGAGGTGTAGCCTGTGAAAACTTGTACAAAGTCAGAAAGTTGCTAGGAATAGATTAACGAGTCACGGGGGAGAAGGCGATGAGGGCTATAGGATCAAGGGCAGAAAGAAGTGGAGTTAGTTGTTTTCTCTTCTCTAGAGCTCTTTAGAAACGGAGAGAAAAGAAAAGAAATAGTGAAGATGGTTTTGAAGCCTTAGAAGCCCTCTCGCTTTCGTGCTTGGGTGGTGAATCCGCTCCTTTTGTTGTATTTGGGTTTTTGTTTGAAAATAAAAAAGAAGGAGCGGTGTTGCAGAATTCTGTTGTGGTTGTTTGGAGAGACGTGTGGCGGAGTCGGTACTTTGGGTTGCGTCGTGGTGTGTGCTAGCTAGGTCCAGCACGAAACCTAGTTGAAGCGGACGGAGCGAATTGGAGGAGGCAGGTCCAAGACCCCAACTCCCAGAGTATAGCTCTCTGGAAGTTGGGAGCCAATTTAGTGAAGAAGGAATAACAGTCCACAAAAGTGGACTGTGGTGAAACGAGCTACTAAAGTGGCCTGTTGCCGGGAAGAAGTCCAGAGGCTGGAATAGTAAGGGGGAAAAGGTAGGACAGGGGGTTGTGAAGAGCTTTTCTACAACTCCACAGTGGGGCAGTGAGTAAAGTTGCAGGAGGGGATTTTTGTAGTGTGGTTTCTACAGTCCCAAAGTGCAAAAGAGGTCCTACACACAAGAGGTGGATTTTTACAGCTACGCAGTTATGGATAGCAGAAATTAACTATCTACACATTACAAGTGAAGGTCCCTTTGCACACTTACTTAAGTTCTATCTGGTGAAACAGGGGATGGACCGCCCACATAGAGCAAGGTTCAAAAAGCTGCATGTCCCCTGGTTGTGGTGGGAAACTTGTATCGAGCTCAAACTTCTGTCGACACTTAGCTCGCCGAAATGCAGTGGCAGGCCCAACCAACTAACTAGAGGCCAGCACAGGACCTTCTTCAAGTCGGGACCCTGTATTGGAGCATCCTTCTCTGATTCATGATCCTTCCTCCCCTTCACGCACTAATTCCCCTTTAGGCGCTGATGCAAATGATGTTGAGCCCATGCTAGATGTTGTTCAAGGTGTTGCCTTCATTGATGGGTTGCTGCCATCCCCTTGTTGTGGAGAAATGACCTTGGATTCAGCGATCACCAACTAAGTCATGGAATTGCAAAGAGAAATGGACGAAGCAAAAGCCCCAATTGCACTTCAAAACAAAGTTCTATCACGACTATTTGGTGGAAGGGCAAATGCTAGTGATGCAACAAACTACACATCTATGGGACTAGCTCAGCTGCTTGCCCTTGAGGAAAGTCCCTGTGTGGAAAACTAGGAAAGCACCTCCATGTTGTCCCACTAATCCCTGGGAGGTGACTTTCCCTATGTTTTGAACATTTAATGAAATTCTGTATATGTAATTCCACAAATAATCCCTGTGGGGAAACCGAAAAAAGTTTGTTGTGAGAGCTCCTTTTAATCGATCTGACTTCGAGGAGAGTTTGGCAGTGATGATCCATGCTAATCATTTGCTCCACCTGCTGACTGCATTGTCGACAGCTGCATTACGTAGTTTAGTATGTTGTAAATCAGATTGTCATAGAGTACAGAAGCTGGAGGAAGAAGTTGCAGTAGCTGCTCGTGTAGCACTTGCCGTTGCAACGATCTGCAATTGCTCATGTGTAAGTAATGTACTCGAGGACTCTAATGCTAATGAAGAAGTCTCATGAGTAAGAGCTGAAGATTGAAGTGGTTGTAGCTGATTTGAGTTCACTAGTAACCTAGGATGAGGAGCTGATGATGAGAGTGTAGTACTGTTACGAGCTGACGTTGATAGTGCTAGTTCTAGTCCGGTGTCGACAGTTTGATCTTCATCACCATGAGTCACAGCAGCATGGGTTCCATGACTTACTGGATTTTCTGTTTCGACGCGAATCTGCTGCATGATTGACCCCTGAGCTGCGTTTTTTATCATCCCGTGGTCATTTGCAGCTGCAGCAGAATTTTGGGGGGAGTTCTCATGGGCACTAGTATTGGACAATAGTGAGACTAAGGCGGAGGCCAGAGTTGCGGCAAATTTTTGGTCAGATGTAATCGCAGTCGTCATTGAGTTCGACTGAATGGAGCCTGCAGCTGCGCCACTCGTCGCAGCAGGCGCTGTGCAGGTCTGACGACTAGGGTCGCTAGGATTCTGCATATAACTTAGGGACGACCTGATTCTCCTAGCTATATTATCTTCCAGCTGTTTCTGCTGCTCCTGCATGGACTGTTCAAAGACGGTTGCTGTGGATGCATGACAAGCTGATCCCGACGTTTCACAGAACGAGCTCGGATATATTCCTGGTGTGATGTTGCTGAAGGCTGTTCCAGCTGCTGACTGGGAGAAGTCGATTGGATGAGAGATTGGATTCATGTAGTTAGGTCTTGGAGCTACAGTTCGAGTGCGGCCGGCCAGTTGGTCCAGATCCGAGATTACAAAACTGTTTGGCTGCAGACGATCATGCGCGGCCTGCTGTACTGAGCTTAAACGCTCTACAACTCGATGATGTCCAGCACTAAAAGGCCCTGATAATGGATTCGAGTAGTACTGGGTGCTGATCATGTTTGGAGCAGCTGCACTAGAATGGCCGACCACACCGGCTGAATTCGCCGCTCCTGACCTCAGACTGAGCCGGGTGGGAGGCTCTTTGGTGAAGTCAAGGGTAATGCTTGGATATGATGAGGTTGAAGAAGAAATGGCAAAGCAGGTTGCTGGAAGGCCATGAAGTCCTGCAAGTGACGTGGAAGGCATTAATGAGCATCCAGGCATGTACTGAGCTATATCGCTACCAGCTGTGGAGCCTGACAATAGCATGCTTGCAGCTGCTGCCGTCGTCGATGCCATGGCTGCCGCCGCTGGAGCTAGAGGATGGTTATGCTTCCCCTGGTAAGTTGAGATCAGGACCGACGCATCGTCCGCACATCTCTGCACCTGCCAGAATAATAATATATACCAAAGGTCATGTCACTAAAGAAAAGCCAACCATTAACCTACATAAAAACCTGACCTAATTTGAAATTGTGCAAGAAGTTTATGCTTGGTAAGGTGTGACTCGTTATCTACGAGGAAGGTTCTACTCGGGAAGGAACCGAGCCAAATACAGAGGACAAATTAGGTCAGGTTTTTAAGTTAGCATCAATCGAGCATTCATTTTTTCCTTCTATAAAAAGATGGGTAACAAAAAAACTATCTCACAAAAGATCACGTGAGAGAAAGTTTGTTTATACAAATCTACCTGTTTTCTGACTGCGCAGGAAGATGTAATGCTACATTTGTAATATGCACGCGGACACGAATTTCCCTTCGACATCTTTTGGCCATACTTCCTCCAGTGGCATCCATCATTCACCTGTCGCAACCTTTTGAAGTCAGATCATGTTCTAACCAGCACAAGTTTTGAATACATTGGAGAGTATTAAAAGTACAAGGATAAAAACACAAGAACAGTACCCATCTATGTAATTATGAATGATTACTTTCTCTCTTTTTTAAATTGAAAATGTTTGATTGATTTATACAATAATATTCATGCGAGTTTTTAGATTATAATTTAAGAATAATTTATTATAAATAATCAATCCTATTCCAACTACACCACAAAAGAGGGATGAATGTCAATAGTATTTATGAGTTTATGAGTTTACACCTTTTCTTTTCACATAGACATATTGTCAAATAGTGAAATTAAAAATTCAGGAAATAAGTGATTTTGGAGGTTTTCAATAGTTAGAAGTGAGGGAAAAAAGGGCCCAGACATTTATATACTGTAGCACCTTGGCAGCCTTGACATTAGTTCAATTATTTGTAAAAATCTTGAAGCTTTCACCTCAAAAGATTCAAAGAAAAAAAAATTGTGAAAGAAAATAGAGAATCTGTTGAAATATTTTATTTTCAACACGGAATCTTCAATTTTAATTAATTATTTCACAGACTAGTGTGTTGAAGTTGCCCTTGTACTATGATATGTGGTTTTCATTGTGTAATTATATAAAAGGATTTTTAAGTATTCATACTTTATTTCTGGTACATAGCCAGATTTTGCTATATGTTCCTATGGACAACCGCCGCTTTTTTTACATCTTCCGATGAATGACCACCACTTTAGGTACAAACAGAAATTCCTCCAAAAAAAAAAAAAAAAAAACACTGGTTTACAGTTTACACCCTCAAATCCAATAGAATCCAATCGTGCATAATCATACAAAGGTTTGAACACAAAGAATGAAGGTCAGAGGTCAAGAAGAATTACCATGGAAGACTCCGATCGAGCCCTAACCGAAACACGCGCTTTTCGGACTAGTGGAGCTGCATTAGACACACCTATGAAGAGATTTGTATTGTCGAGAAGCTGGTGATTTGTATTCTCGCATTGAACAATAACATGATCTGAACTTCTAGATTGGAGGGATTCTGTTGCGACGTGGAACTCGACTAGAGCTGGATCCGAGTTCTCAACCATTTGTGAATCTAATGTTCCGCTTGCAGCTTCCTGAAGATCTGGCGACGGAGTCATACTGTTAGTACTCGAGGAAACCAACTTCCGCACCTTCTTGTACCGCCAGACGAGGCTGGCATCAGCAGCAGCTGTCGTACTAGTCCGCGCTGGGAGAAGGTCACAAGTCGCATCCGGCACTGGTGGACTAGAGCTTGGCTCACTATGCCCGCGTGGACTCGATATTTGAGGGCTGCCAGACGAAATTGCTGGACCGTGATCATGTTGCCTTTTCTGAGTACTCAGGGAAACAATGAACGCCTCATGATCTTCCTCCTCCTGTACATCAATACTCCAGTATGTAAACGATGTAAATGGAGATACGGGATTTCGGTATCTTAAAAACTTGACCTAATTCTTCATTTGTATTTGCAGCTTCCTTCGCAAACAGAACCTTCCTCGTAGATAACCAGGCACACCTTACCAAGCATAACCTTCTTGCACAATTTCAAATGAGGCCAGGTTTTTTTAAGTAGGTTAATGGCAGGCCACATCGGATATTCTGTTTTTTTTGGCTTGTTCCCATGCCGTCCAACAGAATACCCTCTGGACCTGTCATAATCCTATACGTATTGCTGCAGGAAGCCCAGGTTGGTGTTGAGCTTACCTCGTGCAAGTCTTCATCCGCCATCTGAGTTGGCTCGTCGGATTGTGAATTTTCAGCTATAAACTGCAGTCGCATATTTCTGCTACTTTTGATGGTATCTTGAGCTAGCCAGTTCCTTCGAAGAATCGCATTCTCCTCACTCAAGCGGGCCATTTCCTTGCGTGCGGCAAAGAGCTGCAATTAATATCAACACATCCAAAACTATCGGTACGTTGTGGAACAGATCGACAGGCTTCGAACTCACGCGTTGGATTCTCAAGCGGATTAATCTTCTTGGGAATTCTGTCTTGAAACAGGATACTGAACAAAGAGACCACTTCTTACATAGAATGGATTATGTGAGCCTCGACAGATAGATATAACAATTTCCAAATGACTCGTTACTGGATCAGTGGATTGGTAAGGGTCTGAATGTTCAGGGCCAAGAGGTGAGAGACTAGGTACCTGGTTGCGCAGCTCCTGATGAGAGATCGAGGTTCTAGTGGATGTATTCGGAGATGTCGCATCTTCAACTATACTCGACTGCTCACGGACAGTGTTGTTTAGATGATCCTTCGCATGAGTAGTCTACATCAAAGAGTACTCAGTTAGGCCACCATTTACATGTATTCGTTATATGTAGATATAATCTGGCGTCGTCTGTCGATCTAGTGTTTGGATCTGTGGATAATGAACCTTTTTTTTGGATTCACGCAACACTTCCCGCGATCTATTTTGTGATGATCAAATTGTACTATAATCCTGCAGATACAATATTCGGTAATTGACCTTCATAGCTGATGTAAGATGATAGAGATCAGGTGCTAGAATATTCGTACCAGCTCCCACTTATTGGCGAAAGAACATTGGCAGCCAACTACCACACATCTGTGCACTGCATCGCAGCTCCATGCAACAGCGTCAACTTCAGCATCGTCGTGTGGTTCTTCCTTCCCGACCAAACACACTGGAAGCCAATTGCCAGGAGAGTTTCTATGTAATGTTGACGTCGTAGTAGCAGCTTCCAGTACTGCGTCATTCTTATGCAGCAACCAGCTCTTCCCGGAACCCGCGGCAGCTATTGCAGGACCGGTCTTAGATATGTGGTAGTGTTGAGATGAAATGGCCTTCTCCATCTTCTTTTCGTCAACAAGCCGCTGATCCGGGACCCTATCGAGTTCTGCATCCTTCTCGCTCAAATATTGACCCTCTTCATGATCTGTAAGCCTCAAAGAGAGGTCTATGTCTGCTACCCGATCAGTGCGACCGTTAGCTGTGTTACTACAGCTGCTCCTCCTAACATCTGGTCGCTGTACTAAGTTCTCCATGCAGTTCATCTGATGATCAGATTCTGATCACGGCCTGAGCTCTATATATAATATCGTCTTCCCTATCCATGAATCCCTTGATCCGACATGATAATCCAAGCGGCGAGTTGTAATTTGACCTTGCATCGAACAAGCTTCAAAATGGTACTACGTCGCTGCTGCTGCTGCATCCCACCAAAATGGAAACGCGAGACCAGCTCCTCCTTATATAACATTCCCGCATCATGCTCCTCATGACTAATCTCGATCCCTCGTTCAAGAACCACGGGAATTAGCCAGTCGGATGCTCAACAGGTCTACACGAAGCTCGACTGATCTGACACAGAAATTAGAAAAAGGAAACAGCTGATGATCTAGACCGGGGCACTAACAACAAACAGAAACGGGCAGTAACCATGCATTGAAGCTGCAGAAACTAGCAAGCACCCAACAATGAATCAAGATCAGGTGTCGAGTACTATGCGAGGACGATTCACGCATGCGAATCATGAGATGGTCGCAGATCTTTCTGACATGACCTGCGGGCCTGCGGCAACAAAGTCTTCTCTTCTTGTTTGTTTGTTTGTTTTTGTTGGGTTAGGCTTGACGACTGGATGCAATTCCGCCGGCATAAGTGCGTGCAATTGGTGACGGCAAATCAGAAATCTGCAACATCTTGCTGTCGCCAGGCTCGATGTTTGGATCGTCGAGCGGCATATCTTTACTCGCAAAAATGAGATATTTACTCGCAAATTTGATATATCTATTCGCATAGATGATATCTTTGCTCGTCACGTCGCAACGGCTGCATGACGTCCGTTTCTCGGTTTGGGCTGACGAACCTGAGATAACGGCGCCGCCACCGCGTTTCGAGCAATTAACAATCTGGTCATGACGTCATGATGTAGTAAGGTGACGTTTGTGTCCTTGTGAGTCGTTTCGTCATTCTACCTCGTTTTCCCTCCTCTCGTTTTCTTCAAACAAGTTGCTTCCTCGGGACCAGGGGTTGTTTTAGGAATTCTTGTTCGTAGCCAAAATGGGTATCATCCATTGGGAAGATGTAGAAAAAGTGGCGATCATCTCTTGGAAGATTTAGCCAAATCTGGCTGTAAATCAAAAATAAAGTAAAAATATAAAATCGTCCTTCTATATGTTTGGCTACACAATGAAAACTAAATATATGAATCTGGCATTTTTTGAGCTTATTTTTTCTCTCTCCAGGTAACTGAAAACTTCCCAAGGCACTTCTTTTTTGAATTCTTAATTCCTAAATTTGCTTTCTGGCGAATTTTGCCAGTAGAAGCACGCGGCTCCCCCACATCCACCACTTGCAGAATCCCTAGCCGCGGCTCCCCACTTGCACCACTTGCAGAATCCCTCCCTACCGCTAGCGAACAGTGTTTTTTTTCAATATAAATAGTAGGTAAGTGGGTTGGCACTTGGGGACCATCCTCCAAAAGAGGGCTTGGCCAAATTTGGCTGCAGGTTGAAGAGGAAAGTCGAAAAGTTTAGGAATCGTGCATAATGTTAACAACATGCAAAAACCAGTGTTTTTGGTTTTGACAAATTTTTGCAACTTGGTAGAAAAAAAAAGGCTGGAAAATGTACAAACCAGTGTTGGACTGGTATACTCGTTGAACCTGGGTATTAATCTGGATATCAATAAGAGTATGTTAATACCCTACCAGTCATATTTTACATTTTGATGACATTATGGTTGATACCCAATTGACCTGGTATGAAAAAGTCGCAATATCTCAGCATATACCTCATTCAACTGGTCAGGATGCTAAACTAACTACTATAAATACTCATACACTTGAGTATCTCAAGCTTACATCCTAGATATCAATAGTGATTACAAGTTGCATACTTAGGATTTCAAAAGTAAGCTTAGGGTCTCCTTTAACAAGCAATAAGTGAATGCATTACATTTAAAGAAAGTGGCATTTCAATATTGATGGAAATAGAACATCAATTAGATACGCACCTTTTTCTTGAAGCCAGCTTGAAGTTGCTTAGTACATGATGAGTTACCACTTACAACTATTAAACTCAAACTTAATGTAAAATTCAAATGTTCAATTTCAAATTTGAATAAAGAACAAACCAAGCTTTTGATCAGTTCAACCAGCAGGTTGGATTTGCATTCATGTCATTGGTTCATTTGAGCCAAATGCTGATATATGTGTGTTTCTCATTCTACTAGCACCTCTAAAAATATGATATTTCTTTCTTTCTTTTTTGGATTTTTTATGTATGTGAAAAGGGAGAGCAGGCAATCTATCCTCATCTTCAAGGGCCTTGTATGTTTTTTTCCCCCAAGGTTTGTGTTTGTGAAAACGTAAAACTCATATCCAAGTGTGCTTATTGTTTGTAATTGCGTATTGTCGTGCACGTATTCCATATACCATGTATCTAGTTGACACTTAATATGTCCATGATATGAAACATTGACATATCCACATACTCATACAAGTTTGAATAATCCTTAAATTTCATTGGTGTTGATACCCCTTGGTATGCATAATTCATATATCATGCGCAATACCAGTACCTGCCTAGTTTATAAATTTCAAAATTTGGATGATACCAGCACCTGCCTGATATGTCTAAAATCCAATACCAGTCCAACACTGGTACAAACCTTTTTTTGGGGGAAAGAATGAGGTCAAGTTGTCACATTATGAGGAAAAACGAATCTAAGGGCCACACATTTAGAGGTTGAGGTCATGAAGGTCACCCCAATAATGTGGGATTCTCAAAAAAAATTATTGCCCTACCAAACTAGCCAGATTTGGCACATACTTCTGTGAATGGCTCAGGTAAACCGACTTATCACCGATCACCTGCTTGTGACTGAACACTTTGTCAAAACTTTCTTGGCCAAATTTTTCTTCATTTTGAGTGATTTAAAATGTTATAAGAGTGCCTTCTCAAGCTCTACAAATCATCTTTGAAATGCAAAGCCAAAAAAGAGAAGAGCAGTAAAGAAAATATGTTTTTTCGAATTGCAAAGCGCATTTTATTTTAATTTTTTTCATTTTGACCCCTCCTACTTTCAAACCTCACAACTTTCTTATTTTTTATTCATCTTAAACGATTTAAAGTGCTAAAGGAGTGTAACCTGAAGTTATACAAGTCATCTTTGAACTCTAACAGCAACAGAGCAACACACACAAAAATATTCGATGTTCGAAAATCGGCCTTTGTAATGTCCGGTGGTTTGTTTTTTCTCAATTCTTGACCCTTTTCCTTCGCAGGGCCATAACTTTCTCAATTCTATTCTATTTTCGACAATTTTTAGTGCGCTAGGTGTGTCAATAGGAGGGGTTCAAGTGTTTTTTGGACACCAAGAACAACAGAGCCCTCCCCTGGAATCTCTTGTGCCCTGACACTTAAGTGTTTGATCACCAGTCGATTTACCCTAGTACTCATCCTATTTGACGAAATTAGAAAAGAAAAAAACCTGGTTCAAACCTATAGTCTGAAGTGGTCATATGCTTACATGTGCCCATTTTTTTCAAAAACAACCCTTACACCATTCACAACCCGCATTTGTTGTTGGGATGTGAAATTTCACCCAAAAGATATCATCGCTTGCATAGCCCCCTTGGCATTATCACTTCAGACTTTTTCTTTTTGGTTTTAGGTAGTTGAAGAATAACCTTTTATCTTCATTTGCAAATCTCGCCCAAAAGTGAACTTGAAAGTTTTTAATGCAAAAATGAAGTGAGTTTTTAGATTTTCAATTGCCAACATTTGAGCTTTTAAAAAAAATTAATTTCAGGTTTCTATACATGGGTTTAAGTAGTAGCCAAATATATAGAAGGATTCCTTTTTCTATATCTAGTTTACAGAGAAATTTGGTAAAATCTCACTATAGATGGTTGCTGCATTGGCTACAACACAATAATGACCCGAAATAATGTAGATTAAGAGCAAATTCTAGTTGAGAAGGCTACAGGCGCTGTCCAGAAATACTGGACATTGGGGAAGTCGCATCACTCTGTCCATATTTGAGTATTTGAGATCTTAAATGAGATATTGAAATCTATTCCATCTATTCCGAAAATGGCAGCACTAACACAACATAATAGTGAGAGGTTTTAGGGTTGTTGAGGATGTAGGGATGTGGTGATGTATTTGTTTCGCATTGTTATTTGGGGGACCCAAGACCTTCAGCACCCACCCATGCACCATCCATTGGAAACCCATTATGCCTTGCATTGTTCATCCACAACTGAGTCAAGGTTCCACCTTGGTAACGTGTCAAACCATCCAACTTTCCATTTCCTCTACTTACGGGAACTACCTATGGGAGTTGGTAAATACCAGTGTCAGCCGGTATCTACTTTTAGGCATTCCAGGGGCCAGGGCATTCAAAACAAATCCATTTGTGAAGCTTGTAGGTCCCAAGTATAGGAATTGCTTTACCAAACTTATGCCCTCCAGGCACAGACACAAGTTTTATTTTCACACAAGTGCATGAGTAATGGGGTATGAAAAAGGGTGATGCCCATCGCACATGAACCCCACAAGTGCATAAAAGAATACAACCATAATTCACATCATTTGCAAGCAAAAAAAACCATGTTTACATCAAAGATGCATGTGAGTCACTTGAAGATATTTTATAACTCCATTCATGACTAATTTTGTAATCATATCAAACATTATATTAGTAAAAGACCTTAGTCATGTCAACTGAACTATTTAGAATGAGTTATTGAATGTTCAATCTAGCACTCTTCATCAATTAGTTATAAAGGTGTCAAGTTATATAAAACAAGTCGTATATATTGTTGAGGTGTCACGATAATGAATGATTAGAATGTGGTTGGTAGATAGTATCCTATCTTAGCCTACCTACTTATTCTAGCCTTTTAGGAATGCACATAGGTTGCAAGTATTAAAAATTGAGTCCTCACCTTCACAATGATAAATCAAGTTTTTGTTAATAGATTGCATCATCAAAAGGTGTTTAATTTGTGTTATTTTTTTAATTTCATATGTTTATTTTATATCATTACAAGATTGTGAAGCAAGTGATAGGCAAGTTAGAAAATGGTAGGTAGGAGGGAAATAGGTTGTATGACGTAGGAAAGAGGAAGTAGTAGGTAAGTTGTAGGAAGTAGGTAGGTGGGTGAATGGGTAGGTAAGTAGGTAGATAGGATGTTAAAAATAGAATACTTACTAGATTTAATTTATCGAATTATATATTGGAAACTCATTACTAGATTTTGATAGTCTACCAAATTTTATGTCTCACAAAAATTATCTCTACTGATGTCCTTACCAAATTCATTTGTCTTTTATTAAAACTAAATTTTTTGGAATCAAATTAACTAACAAGTCCAGCATTTTGCTATGCATTCTTTTAAGGTATTTAAAGAGGTCATTTTTTTTCTATGATAAGGGTGTCTTATTTGGAGTTTATGAATTATCCTTTCCATTTGTTGTTGAAAGAATTTTTTTGTTTTGTAAGTGTTTTGAAATTGTATTTGTTTCAAATTTGTTGTTGTTGAACTCTTGTATTACTTCATCATGGTTTGTTAGGAAGATAATTAAACTATTTGCTTACCTTTGTTGCAAAAGTATATTTTATTTTCTACTTTTACATTTTTTAACACCAAAACTCAATAGTTCACCAAGTGGCCTTAAAATTTGGTGACCACAACACAAATATCAAACCAAAATTTCTAGTTCATCATCTTTTGTTTTGGAAAACATCAACTATAGCTATTTGTCTTTATCATATTTAACCCAAATTTTTGTGTTAGGTGAATTTTTGTTTGTTTCATTTTAGTGTGCATGTTCGCACTCAAAAAAAAGTTAAAAGGAAAAAGAAATAGTAGTTTATGTGTTGTTATAAATGTTACATTACATCAACAATATTGAGGATAAGCATGCAAAAGGAAATGGAACAAGTTTTACAAGAAACTATCAAAGTAGAACATTCAAAAAGCCTAAAAGGAATTAAGCTACCAAAGATCAATTTTGAAGAAGTTGTAACCTTTCATAATAGGGAGCAAGACCATTTCACAGACATTACCAAAAAATCAAAACCAAAAAATTAGAGACCTACCAAAAATCACCCACTAGAATTGTGACATGTTGCAACAGAACCGAAGACTTCATAGAAACCAATTTGGGACCTTTCTAAGAACCAAAATTTTTGGTACCATAAGACCATTTTGCCCAATCCGTATGTCAAAGAATGTGAAATTTCTCAACTTTAAAATCAATTGGAAGAACTATGCTAGTTTGAAAAAGACAATGCTTCTAAGGATGGACATAATGCATAGTCTACGCAGATGAATATTGTGGACAAGGATGAGCTCTATTAAGAAATTCCTGTAGCATCTATTTTTAATGTTTGTGTCTCTCCTAATTTTAACCTATATTTTTTGTTAGGGTTCTAGTGATGTGGTAGGAACTTGCCCTTATTAATATAATCGGTTTTTAGTTATCAATCCTCTACCAACCTTTTTGTTGAAAATACCTTTTGTCATAACACCAATTCCTTTTCAAAATCTAGTCCCAAATCTTTAGCCATTGTTCTATCCTTCTACAATATTAAAAATACCTTGTAAAGAGCCTTTTGTGCCCCCTTGAATTTTGTCATCACTAATGGAAATGCATTTGAGCAAAATCTAGTAGGATTCCCAAATTCTATGATTTCACCTATTGGATCATACCAACCTTCTTTGGCCAAACCTACCCTAACATGGGAAATGCTCCAACCATGTGGCCTACAAAGGTTTGATAAACTATAAGTAGGTCTAGCCTTGTTGCTACCGTTGTTTTAACACCAAAGTCATTTTTGGGGGTGGGTAAGTTCATGTTAAAAGGACCACCCTTATGTGTAACCACTACAGAAAAACACATGTTTTCTTATTCAATTTTTCACAAAATTTTGAAATGCTTTAAATTACTATGGAATCCTAAGTATAATAAGAAAACTTATAACATGTAAAAATTTCAATTAATTCCAAAAACATTTCAAGGTCTAAAAGGATTAATTTAGCACTATAACTAGTCTTAATTATGTTAAAATGGATTAAAATATGTTTAGAATTACACCATGATTTGTGTTTTGGAATATTACAACACATGTGGAATTAAATATTTTCATATTATAACTTATTCCTAGACATATTGTATGCAAATGGTCACTATTTTTATATGTACATAATTTATCAAAACTTATAAGTGTATGGAGGAATGTAGATTTTCAAATTAATTTGAATTTTTAATTTTATTTATTTATTTATAATATTACATTTTTGAATGCAAAATAATGTTTCCATGATCCAAATTAAGTTAAAATGTCTAACATAATATTATTTTAATTAACATAGGAAATTTGATATATAACAAGATTTTGATTAAATTATGATAATGGCCAGACGGATGAAAGTAAAATGTGACATGATGAAGAAATGCATTTGTTAAAAAAATTCATGTTAAAGTTTGTAGCAATGGTTAAAATCATCAAAGTAATGGGAAGTGCATATCAGAACCATCCAACCAAATGTTTTCGACAATGTGTAAGCTTCTTGCTCAAGTGCGAAACTCTCTTCGACACAAAATTAGTGAATCTTGCATAAGAATGGGAATGTTATCATTGCTTTAATTGTTTTCAAGGGAATTAAAATGGAGCCCATTACTATGCAAAGCTTTTGCAAAGAAGAATTATTGTGCTCATAAACTTTGCAAAACACCATATTCACTTGGAGAAATTATTGCAAGGGGATCCAAGTTGTTTGTTACAAACAAGCTTTTTAGGGTTTAGGGTTCTAATTATGGATCTTTCAAGTAACAAAGGGCTCACCGAAAAATAGAGGGATCCCATTAACAAAAATGTCTAGGAGACTATCAAATGCATAACAGCTACTCTAGAAGCTGAAAATGACAACTTTGACAATGACCTCTTCTACACACCACCTTCAAGTCCTTTAGAACCAATCTTCAACGGGCTTGAAGCAGACCTACATGTCGATGAAGCTAGGAGGTGGTCATGTATTATTTTCAATGTTCAATTGAAAATTTAAAATCAACTTGTGCATCCAAAAAATCATGTGTGGTGTCATCCACCTTGTGGATACACCTTGAATTTGCCATCTTGGCGTGCTCAAGTTCAATCCAACAAAAAACCTAAGGAAAAATTCTTGTTCTCCCATGCCTACCTACAATTTGGTGATGGATCTTCAACTTCAACAATGAAGTTTGAAAGATCTATGAATTCATCATCCATGCAGGTAACCTATTGATTTCACAGCCTCAATAATGTTTTTAAGGTTCGTAGGATCTAAACTTGAGGTTCTTTTTGCAAGTTGGCCATGAACATAATGGAGATATTTTACAAAATAGTTCAACCATAGATTTGTGAAAGGTTTGCCCTCCAACAAGGTGATTCACCAAACCTTACTTTTCTTTCATATGTGTTTTGGAGTTTTTGGTTTAGATCAAGGTTGGTAATATGTGTTCAAGTTCTTCTTGCTATAGCCATTAAATTTGGATTTTTAGGAACTATTATTTGTTTGTTTAACATCAATCAATCAAATAAGGATTTGTTTGTTTTTATTGTTCATAGGTCAATCAATGTCAAAACGGACAAACATGAAGGAAATCTTGGACATGCAAGAAGATCCAACAATAATGAAGCTTGCATTCAAGAATTACTGCATGTGCAACAAGCTAAAAGATAATCATATGAAAGTTGGTATGCAAAAAAAGAAGGGTTAATTCGTGGGAATGTGTAAAAAGGTGTAAATAGTGGATAACAAAGCTTCAAGCACGAGTAGATAAGGAAAATTTCAGTTCCTTAACAACTACAACCCCCAAACCTCCTACAAACCCTAGATCTCTTTATTCATATGCTAGGAAAACACATAAAAACATAGTTAATGTATCTCACAAGCTTGCCTTGTTTATTGTTGAAATAACCAAAGATCTAGATTTGTAGAGTTCAAAACATTATCATTGAAATTTTCATTTCTCATCCTCTTATCAAAAACATGATTCCTGATTACCTTAGCAATCTATCTATTATGACATAAAACCAAAAAATGATTCCTAGTTTAAAAACAAGCATTACATATCATTTAATTGGTCAGAAGCCCTCTCAAATTGTGGTTGTTAAAGACATTGTTTACATGCTCACTTCAAGCCAATCAAGAGCTTGCAAAATCCAAGGGGTGGCAAAGGCATTGGGTGTTAATAGGCATAATATCAGGAAGGCCATGGAAAGGCGTCGTCGATTAAACACAAAGAAAGATGTTTTTTAGATTGGGAAACAACAATCAAAAAGGTGAAATGCCTTGCCACAAGCATTGCAAGAACTTGTTATACAATGGTGGATAGCAAAAACTACAATATCCCCTATTGAAAGGATGTTGTAAGATGACACAATGGCATCAAATTATATGAAAAACATGTTTGCCTAATTACCTTCTTGAGTTTCACAAATGTGTCTACACATTCTACACATTTTGCTATTGTGATCAATCAACTCACCTTCTAGTCTACTAGGACAACATATGTTTTCTTGAAAGGGTGTTAGGATTTGTCTTTATAAAAATGGGCTTGGGTGTTTCAATCCTAATGGGAAATTGAGGATAATTCATCGTTGTTGTTCCTACTGAAATGGGTGGGGGTGCTACTTGATATTAATGCATGTGAAAGTGGGTTTAATGAATGGTTGGGGTTTACTTGGATGTGTTCATGTCCTCAATGTATCAATGGACTTAGGGTCTTGGTGTGTTTACTGATATGAGTGGGAGTCCTTGTGTCCTTTGACATGATTGGCAGGGTGTTAGATTCCTTAGAAAAATGGCCTTTTGGTGCTTATGTGCTTGGGTGTGGCTACTATGATGCTTATGATTAAAAACTTTCAGTATTTGACTCCTTGCAAAAGTGGAATTGAAGTGTTATTGGGTGAAAATCCTTTAAGGTGTACCACACAAGACGAAAAGGGCCTAGTCCTTACTAC
>Ga0209208_10002417_pt1 | contig 26704 bp, 26 predicted proteins | sample S1TSphfallax_3_FD_187694 | JGI IMG/M metagenome (GOLD analysis project Ga0209208, IMG submission 187694) | Host-associated microbial communities from peat moss isolated from Minnesota, USA - S1T2_Fd - Sphagnum fallax MG (SPAdes) (version 2) | ecosystem: Host-associated > Plants > Peat moss >...
CCCCTTATTTTCTCTTTTTTATTTCCTTTCTTCTCTTTCATCTTATTTATTTATTTATTTATTATTATTTATTTAGGTTTTCCCCCACCTTTTGGAGAGGGGAGGGATACTTTTTCAACATATAGAAGGTGGATTATGTTTCTAAGGAATTTCACAATTTTTCAAGTAAGAAAATTTTGAAAAATAAAATCATGGTTCATTTGCTTAATGTGTGGGAATACCACTATCCTTTAAAATTTATGTATGTAGTTATGAGTTCTCCAATCACATTGTAATTTGTAATTTGTCATTCAAAAGTTCAAGTCAGATCAAAAAAATCATTTAAAAATTATGTACGATTGACAAATGATTACAATTTGTGAAAAAATACATCACTTGGCCATGCAAGATTGGGGAAACAATTTGTTTACCCATTGTGTGCCATTAAATGTTCATAAATATTACATGTACAACATCTTGGCTAATACATGAGCCTAAGCCTAGAGCCTAAAGTTGGAACTTGGGATGGTAAAATGTCTTTTCCCCTATACACATGCAAGTAAACCCCAAGAATTTAATTGCAAAATGAATGTTGTACCAATAAACCTAAAAACAAACATAAGGATGAATGTTTACCTCATTATGGATGAATGATTTTTTTCATTTAGCTAATGTATGGATGGAAAAAATCATTTAATACATGTTTTTAATAAATATAAATTCCATCAAAATTATGGACGAATGTTTTATTTTATCATTTAATTTTTATGGATAAATTTTTCTCATAATTTTAATAAACTAGAGCTTCATAAAACACAATATAATTATATATGATATAACATTTGTTGAATAATATAATGTAAATTCCATTATAGATGTATTTCATAACTATGGTTTTAAATACCATAATTTAAAAATGTCTTAGCCATATTACCATTATTATGTTAACACCCACCCCATGGTCATTGTTATTTAAAAAAAAATTAATTATTACTATTTAAAAACCTTTTCTAGGTAAACTAACCCAATGCCATGGATGACAATGGGTTTTTTCCTTCCCCTCCTTTAAAAGTGCCACGACTTCTTTCAAACCTATTTATAACTGTCATTGGCAACAATGGGATTTTTTTTCCATTCTCCATCAAAGGTGCCATAACTTTTTTCAAATATAACCAATGTTGGTCATTGGGTTAAAATCATTTTGGTCCATCATCATATTTTCCCCTAGTATCACAATTTCATTATCCATCATTATTAAATGACATTCAAATTTGATATATAAATAATTTTGAATTTATTTATCTTCCAATCATGGATGAATTTATCCATTTATTTATTTATTTAATCCAAATCATAAATTAAATTCATCCATATGAAATCGTTCATCTATGGACATATTCATCCATGTAGGTGGATTAAAATCACATTAGATTTTAAATTCCAAGCTCAAAACTCCAAGCTTAGCTTCACACTCATGCATAAGCCATGGATCAAAATAAAGTGAACAACTTGATTACCTTGTCAAAAATGGAACATGTAGATTTAAAATAGCAATAAACCCCATCATAAAATTGTAAAACATTGAATGTTTTTATTTCGATGATTAAAAATATATATGTTTACACTAATGTGCATTGATTTTCATATTTCAAATTGTAAAAAAAGGTTTTAAGTAGGCTTTTCAAAATACAAGTAGTTTTTTACATCTACTTTTCAATGTGGGCTTTTGGTTTCAAGTAGGTGTCAAGGTTTTTACAATAAGGAATAGAATTGTTTTTGGATGACTTGCTAAAACATATGTTGATATTCATTTCCTAACTTATAACATATCAATTTCATTAATTTTTCTAACCAAAAAGTAAGTTTGAACACATATTTTTCTATTAGTTTCAAATGTATTTTTTACCTACTTCTAAAATTCATTTAATTTAATTTTTTTTTAAATTAAATTCTTGTAAACGTAATAGAACAAATTAATGCTACTTGACACATACTTTCACCTAATTTAATGCCACTTTATGATAGTTATATGAGTGGTACATGGTTGAAGTGGAGATGTTTTCTTTTCATGTCTACTTTATCTTGCTTTGACCCCTCAAACACATGTTTTGCAATCTCAACCTTTAAGTTTGCCTCCTTAAAATATTGAGTTGGCCTTAACGTGTTCGCCCCTTCTATGTGTGCCCCTTGTTGTGCTAGAGTTTCAAAAGGATCATATGATGTCATTTGAACCACAACATCCAAATTTGCCTCCATTTGTTTTTCGGATGCTTTGTGTCCATCCTGGCTTCATCTATGCTTGAGTTTTCAAGGGGGGACTTTGTCCCCATGGGCATTGTACAAATCAATTGACAACCCTAGGAATTTTATTTTGAAAGATAAATGATTTTACAACCACTGTTGAATGGGTTACAACTAGTATTTGTGGTACATGTTGAAGAGGGACTTGCAAATGTGGTGGAACAATTGGGGGATGTGGTAGAACAATTAAAGGATGTGTTCAAATTACTTTTCCTCGATACGGAAGCACATTGGCCCTTCGGTTGCTTGGAACAATCCTTTAATTGATTCAAACCCCAAATACCACTTTCACATACACCATTTGCACCACAATCAATGGAACTTAGTTTTCTCAAAACATGGGCTCCTTATATTATAATGTGCACCTTCAACATGTGTGCCTTCATATAGTCATCAAGGCAAGTCGTAAATTGGGCGAAATGATTCTTGTGTTGTGTTTCATGTTGAAACAATGACCATTTCTTGTTAATGTGGCACCATTGAACATATTGGGAACATAGTGTGTATGATGATGGATGGGGTAGGTTTTGCCATCTGGAATTTGTTAACATCTCCAAGTGTTGAGGCCTCAAGCTCTACATATTGGTGTTTTCTCTTTGCCCAATGGCCCTTGATCACTCTTTAATGCTCCCCATTATTTTCCATGGTACCCTATTAGTAATCCACCTACATTAATTTAATGAGTGCTAAGATCATGAGACCTATGTTTTAAATCCAATGGGGTTGGGATATTCTAAGTCCACTTACTCATATTAAGGTTAAAAATTTATGTAATAGGGGATTGGGATGGATTTCATTATCGACCAGGAACAATTGGCCCAAATCGAATGGTGACCAAACAATTTTGATTGCCACCCAACAACCAAAATATTTGGGTTGTATAAAATTGTCAAATGGTGACCAAGATAGGTTTGGTCACCACCAAGCAAAATGAAATAATTGGCAACCAAGATAGTTTAGAATATCACATGTCAATATGATTCACTTGGTGACTAAAAAATTTCAATAGTCATTTCGGACAATTGGGACAAATGGCAATTGAATTTTTTGATTACCATGGTGGATAATTAGTTTAGGTGGAGACCAAAAACATTGATCACCATGGAAGGCAATCGAATTAAATGGCGACTGATTTTTTTCAATTGCCATCTTGAATAGTTAGGTTAGATGGCGATTAAAAAATGTTGGTCGTCAAATAGAAAGGTTCTAGTTGCTAGGCGATTTACCCCCTCCTTAACAATGGAATTCAATTTCGGTCACCATTATTTTATATAAGGGGTTTGAAAATGGAATTTGAAAATCTTTTTCTTGGTGTGTATGATTCAAATTGTGGGTGGTAATTGATGCAATACATTTGGAAAAAAATGTTCACTCCTTCAAACAATTTGGGTTGTCCTTGTGATTCCAAAAGTGCTTGCAATTACATTTATCCATTTTTTAATGCATAAGCACCCATGTCAAGTGATCAATATAAGGGTGAAAGAGGTGAGCATGCAAGTTCAAACATTGTTCTTGATGACATTGACACCTAGGATGAGCACATCATCATGACACGATACTACGAGGGAATATATGTCATATATTTGCAAGTGAGGAAAGGGAGAATATCATGTGGATATTGTTCAGTTCTTGAAGGACTTGTTGTACAACGACATCCCCATTACCTTCTACATCAACAATGAGCATGTCGTGGATGGGGATCATAATGGTGTGAATGTCAAATATTTTCCATGCATGTTTGAAAGCATATATGTTTTGGATGTCACAAATATGCCTGAAGATTTGTTGTAGGAGGATATCCCTAGGGAACTTCAAGTTTACAACACACATGATTATTTTAGCACAATATGACCATCGAAACAATGTTGATAATATAAATGCATAATTTGTTATGAATGTAAAAATGCACATTCCTATTCATTGGAATGTTTTTAAAAATGTTTTAAATTCAATTTCATAGGAAGTAGTTAGAGGCTCCTTCAAGCTTGTAGTTTTTTCACAAAATACTTGGTCTAATCTTGCCATGATTAGAATAAAAAGATATAGGCTTGGTAGAAAGTGATTAGTGAGATAAAAGTTCAAAACAAAGGTTGTAGAGTGTAAAGAATTTTCAGAATGAGAAATAAATGTAAAATAATCTTAGCATGCAATGTAAGAAAAAATGATAGATTACTTTAGAAATAATAAATCAAGTAAAAAACTGTCATGTGTTGGCTAAAGTTCACAAGTTCCTTCTTCACAAAATAGGAACATAGCAAGAAAGTCCCCATGAAAAATTAAACTATATATATATTTTAAATGCTACATTTGTAACATGATCAATGGAAACATTAAAAGAATATTTCCATTCAAAGAAAATATGTAATCATCAACAATTGCACTTTGCCATGTTGCAACAAGAAGTTCTACTATGGTTCTTAGCACATACTCAACATTGCATAAATGGGAATATCGAGATGCTCTTGTATGTAATTTTTTCCTTCATGAAGGGTGAGTGCTTCCAAAACGTAATGCCAACATGAATTACTTTTTCTTTGAAATGGCCACTTTTATTATTTATTTTTCCTTCAGTGATACCACCAAGTATCATGGGAATTTTAAAAAAAATATTGAAGTTGATATATTTTCCAGAGGAAACTTGCCACATACAAGATTTGGATTTCTGTTTTTGTGTATTAAAATTCACATTTATAATAACTACAAATATTATAACCTATATTTAACAATTTAGCATATTAAATTAGGAGGTGACATTACTACTATTCAAGCTTTTTAAAAAAGCAGTAGGAACTTTAATGGAAAAAAGTGCATAAATCTTTCTACAGAGCAACATAAAGCCTTAGTGAATTTTTATAATAGAATCTAAGAAGGTTCCATAAGAATAACTCTGAAGTTGACCCCATTTCACTAGAACACTTGCTCACCCTATTGTACTGTATTTTGCATGTTCGGTGGTAATTATATTATTTTTAAATGTCAAAATTTCAACAAATTACTTGTTCAAAATGTCAAAAAAAAAAAAAAAAAAAACCCTATCAAAGCCAACAATTTGGGTGCAAGTTGAATTTAGTGTGTATTGATTTTTTTTTCATTGTGGGTACTCAATATCTAATGGGAAGGTGATTAACAAATCATTCACTTACTTATGCTTATATTATCAACCCTAATAGTTATTATCACTTAAGTTAAGTTGTTGAATGAAATTGAAGTCCCCATGTCGATTGTAGTCAAGGAGTGTGATGATAAAAGAAAATCAAGGAGCAGTTCTCTTTTAATGAATGAAGTCTTTTCATTAACATTAAGTGCATAATAAAACAACCAATACATCATTGTTGAATATTTTTATTTTGACATAATTATATATATATATATATATCAGGTCTGGAAAACTTCATAACTTACCAATATATTTATTGCCAAAACTTGATTTTGAGAAAATAAATTGATTATTTGGCACCTGTTATTAGTACCTACCAAACTAGATAAAGTACTACTATGGCACACTAGTTATGGTTACACTAAACATTCTAATGAGGCGAATCGAGTTCAGAAGCCAATTCTTTTGGAGAGGCCACTTTTGAGTGCAATTACTGCAGAAACTTCAGTTACAGTAATTAAATACAAAACCCCCGACTACACAGTAAAATAGCCACATGCTCCGTGCCCCCTGACAGAATTTAAATTTATTAGAAAAATTAGAAAAATTATTTTAAATTATTAAAAAAACAACAAATAGATAGCTATTTATACCTTCTTCACTTTAACTAACTTTTCCAAAGGCCAAGTTGCTAGTTGCTACTAGGTACCTAGTTCGTGTTATTCGCATTCCCTTTTTGCTCAAACCCCGAATCCCCACTTCCTCCTTCTCCTCCTCCTCTCCAACTTGTTGCTTGCTTTGCTTGCTTGCTTGCTACGGATTTGGGGATTGGATTCTTGGGTGGCGAAAATGGCAGCAACTGCGATGGTGGGTTCGTTGCACTCCGCAGCAGCGATGCAGTGCAGTAGTTGCGGTGATATGCTGATGCAACAGCAACACGGTGTGGGGCAGCGGTGTCTTGTGCCCACTGTCGGGATGTCCTCTTCCCACTCCGTGGTGTCGCGGAAGATGGTTGTGAGGAGCAGTATGGTGGAGGCTGAGAAGAAGTGGCAGTGTCGGCGTAGTGGATGGAAGGTGGAGGTGGAGGAGGAGAAGGAGCAGGGGGTGAGGAGGATGGGTGTCCGGCCAGCGATTGGAGGTTCGGTAGCCGTGGAGACGCGGACGCAGTCGAACGAGGTTCTGGGGAAGCCGACGGTGCTGGTCTCCGAGAAGCTCGGTGACGCAGGAATCGAGTTGCTGCGGAAAGTCGCCAACGTCGATTGCTCCTATAACCTCACGCAGGAGGAACTTATTTCCAAGATCTCTCTCTGTGATGCGTTGATTGTGCGTAGCGGAACCAAGGTTACTCGGGAGGTTTTCGAAGCTTCCAACGGCCGCCTGAAGGTGGGCCGCTCGTTCTCTGTCTCTGTTTCTCTCTACAGTTTTCCTTTTCTATTCCCCCTTTCGGACGAGAATCTGATTTGCAATCTGTGTAAAGTCTTGTCCAGTGCCTTTGTAGCCTTTGCAGGATTTGAAGGCACTGGTCCTCACATGGAATGCTGTCATTATTGTGTAATTTTGGCTTATTAGGACCTTTATGCGCAAATGTAGGAGATTACCGGGGTTTATGTGGGGGTTGTAATCTACTTCCTCGATGCTGGATTTGGGTTTAAAGACTACCATGAATTTCTTTTATCCAGGCATCTCTGCAGAAATAGACACTCCATGTATCATCATGCCTCCATGCTCCATGTGCTTCTTGGAACTGGATGTGTTTGAACTGCTGGCTATCACGTGTGGTGGTGGTAGTTTCTGCAGCAAAACAACACTGTTGTTTGTCAATTTTGTAGTGTTCTCAAAGTGGAAGGAGGTTTTTTCTGTTTTATGGATTGCTAGGATCACACTTTTTGGGAGTTGCACTGGGGCAGGTCTAGAGTATCCCTGTGTTTTTTCCTAGTCTGATGGATAGAAAATCTATGAAGTACTATGTGTTCAAATACATGAGGGGATGAAGAGAAAGTGAGTCCTATCCCAAAATTGTTGCCTGGCTATGGTGGATTTGTGTGGCATTGTCCTGTATGTTGACTCTCACAGTGCAATGTACCAATGGGTAATTGGTGAAGAATTGAGGGTTTTACTCAATCTCATGTTCTTGGGGTTCATCACCATGTATTGGAATCCAATGAATTTCATGTGGAGTTCATTCACATTGTTCATGTATCACATTCTGTCCAGGGTGGATTTAGCACTATTGCACACAGTTATGTGCATGAACAGTGTTGGTGATATGGTAAGGTTAGATCTGGAATGAGGTCAGTGAGAATGTTCAGAACCCCTATGGTTTGGCTGAGGTAGGAATGTGGTGGAGGGTGAAATTATGTGCAGGTGGTGGGGAGAGCAGGTGTGGGAATTGACAATGTGGATCTGCAAGCAGCAACTGAAGTAGGGTGCCTAGTTGTGAATGCACCAACAGCTAACACAGTGGCGGCAGCTGAGCATGGCATTGCTCTTCTCACTGCACTTGCTCGCAATGTTGCGCAGGCCAGTGCATCCATGAAGGCTGGTATGTTCTTAGGAAAATTTCAGTTTTTCAAGGCCTACTCATGTGAGTTTTTTTTCCTTTTGTCAAGATTATCATGGCTGTACATGGGTGGATTAATTGCCTTGCGACCTAATTATTCACAACTCCTGAATTGTGGACCTCTCAAAAATACTGAGTGATGTGCATTTATTTAGTTTGATATTTTATTGTAATGATGTGCTTTAGTCAGCACTACTGGCTCCAACCCACTGTAAACAGTATCTGACACCCTCTGCTCTGGAAATCCTCCATATTCTACTTACTTGGATTTGTAAGTACTGCAGTGATATATTGTGTTTGATTCAAGCATTTGTCCCATGGACTTTGTGTGCAGGAAAGTGGCAGCGCTCCAAGTATGTGGGTGTATCTCTAGTAGACAAGACCCTGGCTGTGATGGGATTTGGCAAAGTGGGCTCTGAAGTTGGCCGTCGGGCAAAAGGCCTGGGGATGCATGTGATTGCTCATGATCCTTATGCCTCAGCTGAGCGTGCTCGGGCTCTTGGGGTGGAATTGGTCAGCTTTGATGAAGCACTGGCTCGTGCAGATTTTATTTCTCTGCATATGCCACTGACACCAACAACTGACAAGATATTTAATGATGAGAGTTTCAAGAAGTGTAAGAAAGGGGTGCGCATTGTGAATGTAGCACGTGGGGGTGTCATTGATGAGGATGCACTGGTGCGGGCGCTTGACAGTGGTATTGTCGCTCAAGTAAGGACAATTTCATTTGCCTCTTTAAGTTTGGCCAGATGTGGTTTGCCAGTACAATGTTGGGGATTTAGTGGTAGTCTCCACCACGTCTTCATGATTGTCGGGGGCAGGAGAGCATGTTGTGGCTTAGAGAATAGAATATGTACTGCATTTTGGACATAGTCTTGGTGGTGATCTTGGTGTATGGAATCATATAACATATAGCTCATCAGCAATGCTTGCTCCCCTGTTCTGGCAGGCAGCTTTGGATGTGTTCACAGTGGAGCCACCAAAAGAGGACAACAAGCTAGTCCAACATGAGAATGTGGTGGTCACTCCTCACCTTGGTGCTAGCACTAAGGAAGCTCAGGCATGTGCACTTGAGCTTTTATCGTTCCTTTTACCTTTATGCTGAGTCATTTTGTGGAGCAAGGAGGAAACTTTCAACTTTTAACAAGAGGAATCTTTACTGTTGTTTTTTGAGATTTAATTTTATGATGGATGCAGGAAGGGGTGGCTGTAGAGATTGCAGAAGCAGTTGTGGGGGCTCTTGCAGGAGAGCTTGCAGCAACAGCTGTAAATGCTCCAATGGTTCCTGCTGAGGTACATAGATGATTCTTAATTTTGTTTCAGCATCCCCTGTTGCAATCTCAACATTCAAGTCACTAATTGCATCACTCAACCAAGTCACGTTCTTCCTCCATGTTTGAACTCAACAGGGCAGCCTGTTGCAAGGTGCCTGGAATCTTTCCAGGCTCCTTCACACACCATCCTTAGACAATACCGTTCACATCAGAGGCTTCTCTTGTGTGGTGGTGCAGTTTGTAGGGGTTTAAAGGTAGGACCTGTATTATGTGTCTGTGTAGGGGTCAAGCATTGCAGGTCTTTTGTGGATTCACTTGTGGGAACATACCAAAAGAAATTTCCATCTAGTCAGAGGAACTGTTGCAATCCTTATTGAAGGATAATTATGAACAAGGGGTCTGATAAGGACGTAGAGGGATGCCACTGTCAACTTAAGCAGCTGGTAAATTGCCATTTTTGCAGACTATTGCAGAGCTTGCACCATATGTGACCCTGGCAGACAAGCTAGGAAGACTTGCAGTACAGCTGGTCTCTGGGGTTGCTGGAGTGAAGGATGTGAAAGTGACCTATTGGTCCAGCCGTGCTGATGATGATTTGGACACCCGACTCCTCAGGGCCATGATTACCAAAGGGCTGATTGAACCTGTCTCCAGCGCTTTCATAAACCTAGTGAATGCTGACTATGTTGCCAAGCAGCGAGGGTTGCGAATTAGCGAGGAGCGACAGCCATCTGATGGCACTATTGAATATCCACTTGATAGAATCCAGGTAAAGGATACCAGCAGCAACAGATTCACATTGATGATGAAGTTCATGCAATGCACCCTCATGCTTGTATGAGGTGTGTTTTTGGTTACAGACTTAGATTTGATTGTTGTGTCTGGGACAATTTTGCCTCCCCACAATGATTGGTTTCCCCCCAATCATGCTGTGGAATGCTTTCCAGAAGGTTACCTATACAAATTTGCAATTCTTTGCCCAGACATTGCAGTGTTTGCACAAACATTCATGTTGAGTTCATGGTTTGTTATGTTGTCTGATATATATGGAGGGTATGGAGGGTACTCATTTTGTATCATGGCATTTCAGGTGAAACTTTACCATGTTGCATCCAAATTTGCAAGTGCAATACCAGATCACACCTCTGAGATTACACTGGAAGGAAAGGTGAAGGACAGCGTGCCTCATCTTACCAAGGTAGGAAGCTTCAGTGTGGATGTGAGCCTTGAAGGTAGCATCATACTTTGCCGACAGGTGGATCAACCAGGCATGATTGGGAAGGTGGGTTCAGTATTGGGGGAAGAGGACATCAACATATCTTTCATGAGTGTTGGCCGAACTTCTCCTCGCCAGCATGCAGTAATGGCCATTGGGGTGGATAATGAACCTTCCAAGACGGTGCTCCAGAAGCTGGGGGGTATTGCAGCTATAGAGGAGATAGTGTTTCTTAAACTATGAGGGTCTTCGGTTGGTGGCCATTGTCTTTGATTTTGTAGGCTGATTCTAAGGAAATGTCGGGCTGGGATTTTGGTTGGGTTGCTGAAGTGCTTACTTGCCTACCTTCCATTCTTCCCTGTGACCAGGCATTTCTGGGGCTCTGGGTCTGGCCCTATAGGTATTTTGGACATGTTATGGGAGAAATTAAAGGCTGGAAGCAGATTAAAGTTGTGACTGTGTCAGGAATGTTTGCACCAATTATCTGTATAGTAATGGTCATTAGAAGGTGGGTTGGTTGCATCTCATGGTTTACAAGATTGTGACCAAGTTTTAGCTTTGCTCTCTTGTGAGTTTGTAGGATGAGACACTGTTAGAACTTGCCACTTTGGATTTTTTGCTCTTATATTATGGAATTTCCCGCATTGGGGAATGCTCTGCAGCTGTAGATATAGGCAGACTATGTAGTTTACTAATTGTATGAGGATTGGATGGTTTATGTATAGTTAGAGAACAAGCAATATATGCTATTGGTTTCTACAAGGTTGCAACAAATTTAAGAAAGAGAGTGCTTTGGGTTGGTATGGAATTGGAGATTATGTGCAGTTGTGTGGTTATAATGGAACACTGAATTTGAGATGAAGAAAATGAGCTCCATTCAGTTTCTAATAGGAATGCATTTTGTAGAAGGCTGTAGTAATGTGTCCCCATAGATTTAAAAATTGAACTTTGTACCAAAATAGTTATGTGCAAAAAAAGGTTGTGGTATGTGCTCCAGTAGATTTGAACATTGAACTTGTCCCATATTAGTGCAGATGTGCAGACATGTTTGCATATTGGAGGAACTGTTGCAGCCATGTTTTCTATTGGCTGATCTGCTGGTTGTCAACTGATTCCTTTAACCTTGGCTTTCAAATAGTACATGATTTCAAGTTGGCAGAGCACTTCATGGTTAACAAGGCATCACAAACCCTTTGGCCCTGCCAATAGATAAGATGTACATCTACCTACTGTGTCCACACTCTGAACACCAAAAAAATCCACTCCAATCTAAACAGTCTAAACACTTTCACCAAAGAAACCAGTTCACCTAATGTGAAACTGGTTTTAACAAGGTAAAACTTCCAAAAGTTGGATCCAATGCGATAGTCCATGTCCCTGTGGGGGCAGGGCCCAATAAATTGAGCACTGATTACTAGTGTAGCATCACACTAAACTTAAGGTCACTTTCACACTTAATCATCTCCCTAGGCAGTACTTAGGTGCCACTAATGATCAACTAGTTAATATTCATGTCCAAATTGGTCGAAATCATGTTTGTCTTTGATGATGTGTTGTTTTCAAAAGTGTTGTGAATCAAGGGGTTGGGTGCACATATTGCCCCATTGTTAGTCAGTGTCTTGCAATTCACCATCTTCAATCAATGTCCACCTTCTTGGCATCCCATGGCATTGGTCAATCATCATTATTCACACAGACAAATAAGTCTATATGGGTTCTATATATATTGAAGGCATTGTGGACACATCCACTCTCCATCTGACATCTTTTCAAGCACCCCATGTGCCATCCTTTTGAACATTTGTCACACTAAATCATGGTTGATGCACCACTAGCATGTCCACACAACATGCATCGTAAACCTAGAGTCCAAAGCCAATTGAAGGAATGGACTCTCCTTGGGCTTCCCATGTTTCTGTGAAGTTGTTTGACAAGGTACCTCATCCTGGAAGTACCCAACTTTTTCCCTCTTGTTCGCTATATTCAGAACACACAACTAGATTTTGCAAACTTGTCCAAACAAAAAAAAAAAGTTGGGATAAGAAGCTTATCTCAAGGCTAGAGTCTTTTTGCATTGGAGAACCCTCAACTTGCAAATGACTGAATTCTCATTTAAACATCCTCAAACCCTAATGCTTTCACTTTTAGTAAATCCTCCATGTTAAAATCTGCAAACCCTTGAACCCAAGTTGAATTATTTCACCAATTATCAAAGAATGTGAAAACCATAGACTATCAACAAATTCTCAACTTCATACCATAACCACTACTTACTTGCTCTTATGTCTTGCCACTTGACTACAACTGCAAGGTTTGCTTTTGAGAGCCCACCGTTGCCTTAAACTTTTTTCCTTTGTTTGGGATTGGTCCTAGTGTAAGACACTCATTTGTGGCTTATAGCTCTTGGTTTTTCCCTCTTGTCTTGTTCTTCTAGCATTTGCTGTAGATGGATGATTGCTTGTAAATGGAATCCTACACTTGAAAGTTTATATTGCCTGATTAGTTTGAAAATAACAATAATTTTAGTCAATTCAATTTTTTTATTCACATATACCATTGTCGTGTTATAAATATCAATTGTATTCTTTCATTAAATATCCACAAAATATATGTTACCCACAAAATATATTTTGTATTTATTTATATCTCCAAATGAAAATTCTATTGTACTTATTAGCAACATATATCTTGGAGCTCTTAATGTTTATTTTTTAAATTTACATCATGTTCACCTACTTCTATTTTTCAATTCAAGAATAATATTGCCAAATGGTAAGTATCATCTGCAGCAATCCCAAATAAATATCCTTACTAAATACCTTGAGTAAATATCTTAAAGAAATATTTTCACCCACAGTAAAAAAAAAATCAGTCATTGCAAAACTCATCTTAAAATATCCATAGTAATCTCCAACCTCTTGAACATCAACAAATAATCCCTTTGTTTTTCTTCAATATTACTTCTAATAATTTTTGTTTGCTCCATGTCCATGCCAAAAAAATGTCATAGTGTATCTCCACCTCCACATCTATCATATATCATCACCATTGGTATTTACATATCCATTATGTACGTATGCACTTCTTGTTAAACATAACCTCTTTCATAACCAATATGCATATCTTTCAATCATATCTTTCAATGCCATGATGTATTTTCATAGGCCATGACAAATGTCCACCATTATTCATTCCAAATTTACATACCATTGTGATAATGTGTAGAATGGCAATGAACCATGATGGTTAGCATACACATTTATCATGTAGGAACTTTGTCACGCTAAATTACCATTTTTCATATTCTTGTTCTACATAGATACATTACCATCCCTCACATGACCATTCACTCCTAACATTTCTCCATTGCCTTTATTCCTTGCTGGGTTAATAATCTTTGATCTTCTTGCTTGAGCATATTCCAATTCCAAACTACATATATGGGCTATGGTACATAAGCTTCATATAGAGCCATCATAGGCAACTTTTCCATGAAACTTTTTCACAACATCTAGCCATTAGACATATCCATGAAACATAATTCCCATAATTCAACATGGTATTTAACCATGTTAAATATGTTTAATGGTCATTTATTCTTTCCTACATTGTCACAATGGTTTACACACTATTGATACCCATTTGATAATCCTATGGTACATTATGTGATGCATTGCCATTTGAAATATCGTTCATGCATACCTAATCATTGATCCAAACCATGTTAGTTTGCCATAATTGTGATATACACTTTTATTGGCTATTGTAATTCATATATTTTCTTAATTTAGTTCACAATTATATCTATGCATTGCATATACTTTCAAAAAATATCAATTGATGATATATTTTCCCAACTCAATGAATTGTATTTCTAATTAAATCTCCTTTTCTTGCTTGTTTCATTTAAGTTTATAGGGACTAGACCTTGGTTGTTGGGTGACTTCCATCATGAATGGGGCATGGTGATTATGTTAACCCATTTTTATAAAATGAACTTTAAAAATTAATTTTTGTCAAGGTCTATCCACCTCATTTTCTTTGTAGATTCGATGGCACTTTGGAGGTTACATTATTCCCTCCTCCATTAATGTACTTTAACCAAAAGGATTTTCCTTGCCCAACATAGTGTTATGAACCCAATAACAATTCTTCAAACCCAATGACGTTAAAAAAAAAAAATTGAAATTCTTTAATTACCTACACTTAGATGTTATCTTCAACCCACTACCCATACCATAGAAGAATTGTCTTGTGTCAAAAGCTCTATTAGAATTAATCATTGATCCTCTATATTATGACCCTTCTTTTAAACTTTGCATGATATCAATCCTTTCTTCTTTGTTTTTCAGATAATAGTTATTTACCAACCAACCCACCAACTAATTTATTTTCCTGTGGTGTTTTCTCGTATGAGATATTCTTGAATCCAAAATTTGAAATAAATCAATAGCTTCATTTTTTAAAAATTTCTTAGGTTGTGAATAAATCATTTTTCAATTAATACTTGATAATTCTTTCAAAGGTTGTATTATAGTTGAACATTTACTTCTGATTTTGATTTTCATGCTCATTGATTTCCCAAATTCATTGTTTGCCAACCTTGAGTTTCATAATAACTTGCATTTTATATTCAGATGTCTTACATCTCCAACATGTGTAAATTTCATAAAATTTCCCCATAACTCATTTGAACTCTAACAAAAAGGCTGATAGGATGGCCATTTTGCGTGCTAAAGGATGGCTTGAAATAACAATCTTAGTAGATGAGTTTAGTACAATTGTTGTCTCTATATAATGCTTGTGTGTTGTGTTTGGGTTCCAACCAAATTCTTTGCATGTTTCCAAGGATGTAGCATATGATGCAAGCAACAATGTTTCAAATTTCATGTATCAAATTCCAACTATTGTAACACAAGGAAAGTAGTGGTGGGTGAGCTTTGGAAAATACAGCATCATTGGTGTAATGTGCCTACTCATTCATAGGAAACCATCTTGGCACCAAGAACTATTGCATTTGGGGTCAAAGCAATGATTATGGGTGGGAATACAAAATAAGAAATTGAAAATATTGATACCCACCTTCAACTTTCATACACTTATTCATCATTTGTGTTCATCAATTTGTTTGATTTATCATTAAGAGAAAAGCCACCACCCTAATTGCAAAGTATGATATTTTGTCAAGGCCATGTTTGTCTGCTCCTTCACAACAAATGTTATCTTGACTCACATTGCACCCCTCCATGTCATTCATGAGTGTTCACACAATAGTTGATTACATTTGCACAATTTCATTAATACAACATATTTCTAACAAGTTGTAAAATTTGAACTATGACAAGATTACTTTTTAAAGTGTCTTTTTCTTGTGATGACATTCAATATAGACATTTTGTTCAAGATGCCTCCCTTATCCAAAAGCAATCACTTTTCATCATAGATGCAAGGCATGGATAAAAAGTATGATGACCACGTTTGGTTGAAGGTGATCATAACCACTATCAAAAATAGTTTTGGTTTGAATTTCACAAATGTTCGTTGTTTGGGTAATTTGTTTTATGTGTAAGCTAACTATGATTGCTTCATATGTTTGGGTGATTGCAACTAAATTGTTTAGAATGGAGAATCAACCCACATTTTGCAAAGCCTTGAATTTTGTTGGATCAATATACATTGACCAAAACTTTGATGAGATGGCATGTGCATTAGTAATAAACATTATTTTCATAGTCATATGGAAGGGGTGCAAATGGGCTAATAAGAGCCATTGGCGCCACATTAGGTGATTGTTTTTTGGGGAATATTTTTGAATTTATTTATTTTTAAAATTTAAAATTTGTATTTTTTTGTTAAGGTTTCTGTTAAAAATTTGCTAAAATATATTATTTTCAAAGTTTTCCAAGTCCATTTACAAGTCTTTTTACTGTTTAAAATTAATGATTTCAAGTATTTTTACATTATTTTTGAAAATCCCAACGTTAATAAAATAGTTTCATATTTTTTATGTTTATAGAATAAGCTATTAAATTTGATAATGTGAAAAAAATTATCTTGTTTTCAAGTTAAGATTTTTTTTTAAAAAATTTGGTGTAAAAAACATAGAATTAAACAATGGTTATGACTACTTTTGGTTCCTATTAGCATAACTACACCCAGGATAGAATCAATTTATAATGCCCTAAACCTTGGTTAGATGGCATGTGTTTAATGGTAATTGGTGCAACTTTCATGGGTATGAATTCTATGGGGTTATGGATTATGGTGTTTATTGGAAATGTTGAAAAAAAGACGGGCATACCTACATTTTGATTTCCATACAATGTGATTATTTGTAGATATGGAACATAAAGGTTTGGGTCAATGGGTTGTGGGTTGTTATGTGGTAGCACTTGTTGGTGAAGCACACATTAGATGTGATGCATTACGAGAAGAATATATGTGAGAACATGGTAAAAACAATATTTGGGGAGAAAGGCACAGTGATAGTTTAGAGAAATATTGAGGAGCTTGGCATTTGGCCTCAACTTTGGTTGTAGCATGTAGCTAATGGTAGTTACATATAAACCAATTATAGCCTATGTGATGACAAATCAAGAAGTTAAACACCCCAACACATTATGCTAAGAATTTACGAAGGAGGGTTCAGAAAGATGGCAAATTGAAGGGATTAAAATCCCATGACTACCACATCTTAATGTAATAAGTACTTCCCTTTTGCCTTTGCAATCTAATGCAAGAAAAAACACACATGTCTCTTATTAGCTTAAGCCAAATGTTTACTAAATTTTGCTTAAAGGTGACTAACCCTAACACCATGCTAGTGTTGAGGGTAAAATTTGTTGAAACCATGTATACTTTACAAAAGGTCTTCCCTCTTGCATGTTTTGATGTGATGAAAAATGTTAAGGGGATAGGTTGATTACATTGTTTTGGATGAACAAGGCATTTAGGATAGGGACTAATCATGGAACATTATAGGTTTGAATTTTGAATTTTTGTTGGTTTTGAATCATGATGAGGTGACTTGGGAATGCCTAAAGATGGGAATTTTGGGAAGGATTTCATTCTTAGACACACAATTTTGGAGTAAGAAAATAGTTGTAAGTACTTTGTAGTAGAAAACCACAAATCTTGTTTTGGATATACCATAGATGTTATCTTGTTGTTTTGATTTCATTTCAATAGAACATGGGATGTTGTAATTTTGATTGAGTTTTCAATAAAACAAAGAAATATAGACTTTTGCAATGATTTCCATATCTATATTTTTGTGTGAATTTTTTGTAATATAAAAAATGTAATGAAATGAATTGTAATCTTGTCTTTAGTTTTTCTACATTATATTCTGAACTACATATTATAGTTATATGAACTAATCATGAATCTAGTGTTTTAATCAATTGTAGAGTTAGATGTGTTCAGAATCAAGGCAAAAATTGTGAATGTGTGCATATTGTAATGCAAATCTATTGTTACAATAGTGTGGATTAGTTCTACAAGAATTAAATCCACTTCTACCATTTGGCAACCATCTTGCGAGGAATTTTTTTTTGTTTCTTTTATAGTAACAAAAGGGTTTTCTACATTTTTTATTGTTTATATTGTATATGAGGGTGTTTAGACAAATGATTTTGGTTTTCAATTTAGAATTTAAAGAGGTATGTTATAAAATATTAAAGGTCTAAACATTTGATGCCATAAGGATTGTAGAGTAATCTATGGATTTTAAAGATGAAGGGCTATGAAACAAGATGAATTGAATGGTGACCTAAAGTTTACAGCGACAATTGGACTTGAAGGCAAATCATCAAATCATTGAAAGAAAAACAGAAGACAATCTTGAAAATGGAGAGGAATATGCAGGGATTACAAAAATTTCATATCATAATTTGATGTTGGATAAATGAATTTTGAGAACAAAAGAAAGACCTACAGGGCATAGGTCATTTTTGCCACAAGAGGTGGTATAATGTGAAATATGGACTAGGGATCTTTAGAGAAAGCACAATTACAAACAACAATCTCCATGAAAAAAGATGTAGTCGAATATTCACCCAAGTGAGTGGGTGTACTATACTTCTCAATTGTAATCTGTGGTTTGGAGTTGTAAAGATCAAAACGAAGTAGGGACTTTTGTAGTACTTGATCAATCAGAAAAGATCTTAAGTCCAAAGTTGGTGACTAGCCGAAAAAGGGATATTACAAGAGGTATACAACCTAGGTTTATGTATTAATTTGCATTTCTACATTATTATGAATTAGTGGAAGATTAGGAGGTGGAAGAAAACACCAATATCGATGTGTTTGAGGAGATGAAGGAAAATTACATACGATCATTTATATATCCATAGGCATAGGTGAATGTGTTGAATGAAGTACCATAGGCATACTCACATCAAGGAAATTTAGAGTTGGATTAAACAAGGTATACAATTGAAACATAGGATCATGAATTAGTGGACTCAAAAGTAGTTAGATTATTTTCAAGAATCTATGCATTTTGTGAGGAAGAAGGACATGTAATTATGGATTTTCCTTTGTGCATTTCCACATTATAGTAGGTATTGCTAAAGATGTTGAATTTTAAAATGTGGCAGGAGCATTAATGGATCAACCGCAATAGTAGGAACTAGGAAATCCTATAGTTTAAACAGACTAAGAGGCATGGAGTTGGGAAGTTAGTTGGGACTATATAGTCGGTAAATTTAACCATCCATTTAGTTCAAGGGTAGAGAACCAGAGGTGTATTCACATCCACATTTTGCACCATAAAGGATATTAATGGGTAACCAAAGGATGGAACATTGTAAAACTCGAGTCAACATTACTTCACCAAGAATGTCAAAAGTAACAATTGCTAAAATTCGGAGATAACATGATGGAATAAAGGTTACTCAATCACTTAATGCAATCATAATAACCATAGGAGTGGACACAATTGTTGTGCCCATCATACATGTTGTCAATAAAGGATTAGTAATTAGATCTACAACAAACTTGGGTCGTGGATTGGATGGATTTTCAATGAGAAGGAATTTGAGTAGGAGTTCGGGACTACCAATAGCGAATATTAAAGTTGTTGGGACACCATAAATAATGTTTACTAATCCAATACTGACTACTCATGTAAATATAACTATAGGTTGACCATCGATGAATTCAATAACTACTAGAGGTAAAAATACATATGTTGAAAATCCAAAAGGAGGGTGTCAAGAACCATTTGTCATAACTCAAGGACTTATCAATTACAAAAATGGCCATTTTGTAAGGCCAAACAAGGTAGTTCTTAAATATTGACCTGAATGCTCATGTCAGAGTGTTTAATTTTGCAATGAATGCAAATGCAAAAACTTCTGAAGAATATATCATGAATGCATGTAGTTATACACTAAGAGATACGGCTTTGGACTAGTGCCATAATTACATGTTAGAATTTCCTAACTACATTTTTTCAAAGTTTACACATGCATTTTGTAAACATCATCGGAAAATTCAAATTTTGTGAAAAAATATACATGGAGTTAAAGAACATGAAGCAAGAGGAAATTAAAAGGGTGGAGGTTTATTATGAGCGGATTCAGAAGTTGGCTCATGGTTTACAAATACCAACCACACATCATTTCTTAGCTATTGTGTTTAAAGTGGGTTCATAATCATACTTCAAAATTGTGACTATAGGGATGAAACGGTTAACATTCAATCATCATAAGAAGGTGGTGACTTTGTGTGAAGAAGGATTGATTACTACCGAAGAAAGCAATGCACTATTAATGCCACAAAGTACAAAACAAACATCACTACCAAAAACATAGGGTAATATAGGGACGATTAACAAGTTTTGCACAAATTATGGAATGACTAATCACAATGTGGAGACATGCATAAAGGAGTAGACGACAATGGCAACTACAAGAGTAGCCCAACAAAGTAAAAAATTACAAAAGACATCTTCATATGCATGCCACATCTATGGTTTGAAAGGACATAAAATGACAGATTATCCAAAGTTTATTTAGATGCAGAAGCTATTTCATGGGAAATTTGTGACAATAACAAAGGTTCAACCTTTTGTAGAAACACAAATTATCACTATAGATGTGAATGTGGTGGATGTTAATGCTACAACAAGAGGTAAAGCAACTGAAGAACAAATGTTCAAAGATAGAAATTTAATGAAAGCAAAAAGTGTTTTATTGGGAGAAAAAAAAGGTTGAAGAAGTCAATGGTGGAGACAATTCAACAAATTCATAAAACACATACCCAAATAAAAGGGCCATCCACATCATTGGAGGGATGGAACATAACTTGGCCAAGTATGCCAAATACTAGTCCTATGGAAGCACAAAAATCTTAGGAGGTAGTGAATTCATAGGAAAAATTGGTTACAATAGAAAAGATTTTTCTAGACATTAGTAAGTAAATGCTAGAAACAAGTTATACTTTGAACTTGGGAAATTTTCTTAAAATAGCTCATGAGTTAAAGAAATATATTTGGTAAAGGCTAAAACCAGAGAAAACTCAAAATCTAAGTAGAACAACCATAAAAAAACAAGTTAGTTATTCAATACTAGAGGTAGGGATAATTGTTGTAGCAATAAGGAATCACATGGTAGTTATCCAAGTACAAATTGGGAATAATATAATAGAGGATGTGTTATAGATGGAAGTTTTGGAATAAATATCATCACAAAACAATTGAGATTGAAATTGGGGCTTCCAAAGCCTAAACTTGCACCGTATAATCTAAGGATGGCAAATCAAACAACCACAAAACCAGTGGGTTTGATTAGAGATCTAAAGATATATGTTCATGACATTTCTTATATAATTACGTTTATTGTACTTTAGAATAGTGTAGTAAATTCCAGTTATTCCATGTTACTGGGGAGACCATGGTTGAAGGATATTAAAGTGGCACATGATTGGGGGAGTAACATTATTACCATACAAGGGAATGGGATAGTTAGAACAATTATAATCACCAAGCATTTGGGAGGTGAAGTAAGAAGACCAAAAGTGTTACTGTATTATGATTATCAAAATGGTATCATAGATGAAGAAGAAGATATCATCTTTGTTGTAGAACCAGGTTGTTTTCAATAGGAACAATTAGTTTACTTGAAACAATTCAATTTGTGAAAACCACAAATGAGGAGATTATGGATACAAATGTGCAAACTAGTACTTTAAAATAGAAATCTAGAGTACAAAGCATAGGAAAGAAGATAACTAGCAATATATATGAACCAAAAGTAGCTTTGGAGGATAAGGTGTATCTAGAGACGTACTACAATCATCAACCAAGGAGTGTGGTGATGGATGAAACTCCAACAAAAATCAAAGCATAAGATTTGTAAATAGTTGGATGGATGTTAATTAAATATTAATAATTGATGAAGCTCAATATGGGAACTAATGCAGAACCACAGTTGGTGAAAATTGATGCATAGCTAGAAACAAGCAAGGTGTTAGAAGTGGAACAATTGTTGAAAGAGTTCAAAGATGTTTTTGCATGGACATACAAATATCTAAAAGGGATTCCACCAAAGCTAGCACAACACAAAATTGAATTGGATACTACTATACCATTAGCACATCAGGCCAGGTACAAATTAAAACCAAATTATGTTAGAATAGTCAAACAAGATATAGACAAGTTATTAGCAATTAGATTCATTCAATTTGTAGAAAAGGCTACATGGTCGTCACCCATAGTATACTGCAAATTGAAAATTTGTATAGATTCCAAAAAACAAAATGCAACCACAAAAAAGGACCCATTACCTTTTATAGATGAAATGTTGAACACATTAGTAGGGTATGAGGCATATTCTTTTTTAGATGGATATTTAGGATATCATAAATTTTTTATAGCTTTAAAGGACAAATACAAGATTACATTCATTATAGACTCGGGGGGTTTTATATGGAAGGTGATGCCATTTCAAGCTAAAAATGGACCTCCAACATATCAGCGAGTTGTTACCAAAGCATTCAGATAATATTTGGATAGTTTTATGAAAATATTTTTGGATGACTTTACAATGTATAGTGACATGGAAAGTCATTTGTAAAAACTTACCTTATGTCTTCAAAAGTGTAGAGAATATGGCATTAGTTTGAATGCAAACAAATATGCATTTATGTTATTTTTAAGGGTGATCTTGGGTTTTATTGTTTCCAAAAAAGGGAAATTATTAAATCCAAAGAAAATACAAACAATAGTAAACACGCCACCACCTAAGAATCCACAACATATTCAAGTATTCAATGGGATGGCACAATTTTACATATGTTTTGTAAAATAATTTGCTGTTATTATGGCACCTATCATTAAACTGACCATAAAGACAAAGACTTTTATTTGGACAGAGGAATGTCAAAAGTCATGGGAATTGATCAAACAAAAGTATATTGAAGCACCAATATTGATATCACCAAATTAGCAAATGGAGTTTCATGTTCATATAGATGCATCTTTGTTAGCTATAGGGGTTATGTTGTTTTAGAATGTAACAAGGAAGAGTGATCAACTAGTAGTGTATGTTTCTAGGCTTTTGAATAGAGCATAATAGAATTATAACACAACACATAGAGGTTTTAATAATGGTTTTTGCTTTGCACAAGTTCAAACATTATTTGTTGGGCAATAAGTTTGTCTTTTATGTAGACCATATGGCATTGGTGTATTTGGTCAACAAACCATAAGTTTCAAGCAGAATAACTAAATGGTTGTTATTGTTCCTAGAATATGACTTCATAGTAGTGTATAAGCTAAACAGAACTCATGTAGTTGAATATGCACTATCAAGACTACCACATATTACAAAACCCATTGGTATGGTGTGTTTGATCAAACCATAGATGTAAGTTTATTTTACATAGAACTTGAATGGCTAAATGATGTAAAAGAATTTTTGAAAATAGGCTAGATTGAAGGCACATTATTTGCAGAATAGAAATAGAGATTGGTCAGGAGAGTAGAACCTTTCACACTAAAGAATGGTGAATTGTACATAATGGGCCAAGACAACAAATTGTGAAGATGTTTAACAACTATAGAAGCACAAATGATGATGAAAGAATTACATGAAGGACTATTAGGAGGACATCTCCCAACTTAAATAATGTAGGGGAAGATATTAGATGTTAGATATTGGTGGCCAACTATGTACATAAATGTGCATGATTTTTGCAACTCTTATGGTGCATGCCAAAGAACAAGATGATTAGCAATTCAAAGTCTTACAAAGGTGGTCACAAGTTTTCCAAAGGAACCATTTATGAAATGGGGACTTGATTTTGTGGGACCAATTAAATCAATAGGAAGATATACATGAATCAAATACATTTTTGTAGCCATAGATTATGCTACCAAGTGGGTGGAAGTAAGAGCATTGATAATTAATATTACAACAGTCATAACAAAAAAATTGTATGAGTGCATATTAACCAGGTTTGGATGTCCCTTGATTATAGTCATAGATCATGGAGTTCATTTCATTAAAATGCTATCAAGTATTTGACATATCATTTTTTGTTGAAACATGTGAGTTCTACAACCTATTATCCTTAGAGGAATGGGTAAGCTAAGTCTACTAATAAGGTACTTGGGAGATTCTCGACCAAGTTAGTCAGTGAATATAATAAATTAGGATGAACATCTGCCCATAGTGTTATTTCATATAGAACAACATACAAAATAGCAACAAGGTATACACCATATCAATTAGTGTATGGATTACATCCATTAATGCCCATAAAATACATAGTAACAATTGCTAGTGGAAATGAAAGAAACAATACTTCAGAGAAAGTTTTAATTAGTAGAATTTTAGAACTGGAGAAGTTGCAAAAGGCTAGAATGTTGGCTACAAAAACTATTGGTATTCAACAATGGAACAGAACATTATGGAGTCAACAAAAGAATCCAAAAAAAAATTCAGTTTGGTGATTATGTTTTGTAGTTTCCAAAAGGAAATAAATCACACTTAGGGAAATTTACTAGGAAATGGTTTGGATTACACAAAGTATAGTATGTGTTGTCAAATAACAATATATTATTGGTGACAATTGAGAAGTTTGAAACTAATCCTATGCTGGTCAATGTGAATAAGCTCGAATTCTACAAATACATGGAATCTGAAGTTTAGAAACAAGAACAACATATGCCATTGTATTGGGAACAAATTATAGGTGGATTTCAGGCAGAGGATTGTGATACAAAGGTGGAAGATGAAGATTGTGTAGCACATAAGCCATAGATGCAACATAATGAAAATGAAGAATAAATGAAAGATCTTGAAGTCAACATAATATTCATTTTGGAACTACACATGACCAACAAATCCATGAGCAATAATTACAAAAATGAAGGCTCTAGGATACAAAAATCTAAAGTTGATTTGTTAGGGGTATTAGCTAAATCAATAGAGATATTTGCCCAATCATCAATTGTATTCGCACAATCATTAGATTTGTTGGCACAACCAATAGAAAAATCAGTATAGTTATCAGATGTATTGCCACAATCAATAAATGATTTGCTACATTTAACAAATAAGTTGGCACAATTAGTAAAAGGCATACATGGTGAACTAAGTGGAGTCAGTATGATTAATGTAAAGAGATTAAGGATGTGGGATAATTATAAGATGAAATTTGAAGTGTTCATTCATAATGATGAAGAAAAGTGCTTCCACATGGTTGTACAAGGGACACAAAAGGTGGTAGTGATGGGTCATATTAATCTCGAGGATTAGGTGTTAATTAAAAGATAGCGGCCAAGTAAAAAAATGAATGTGATGAATGGGAAGCTCAAGGACGAAAAAAAACAAGGTAACTGTCAAAAGTTGTGGGTGTTTTCAAAGTTTTAAGTTCACATAAGCATGAGTGTGAAGAGTACGATCAAGAAACTATAGAAAGTAACAAAGGAAAAGGAAGAACATAAGAGTGAGCATAAACATATACAAGAGGAGGAAGTAGAAGTGTTAAAAATGAAAAATTGAAAAGGAGTTGTAAAGAGTAAAGCGTGATGGAGTGTTGAATATTTAGTCGTTGGTTGTAAGGTCGCCATCTCATTCACCATCATCTTCAAAATGTGAAGAAGGCAAAATGTACAATGAGAAGATGTAATTTGCATAGACAATAATTCACAATATATAAAATTGGGCCATCTATAGTTGAGTTTTTATGCATAAGCAAAAGAAATAATTGGCATGCAAATGAACAAATAGGACCAAGAACTACATCAGTGTATCTAGTGTTCATTCAAGAATTGGAGGAAGAAGTTATGGAGAAATAATCTATGGAGGCATAAGCAATGTAAATAAATGCATGGGAGGAGAACATTGTTGAAGTGAAAGTGCAACCATCCACAAAAGTGCAAGTGTCAATAGAAGCACAATTGAAAGCAATGGAGATCAATATGAATGAGCTAGATGTTGTAGAGAAGAATAGACACACAATCATGGATATAACTACATTTCTATATAAAGGTATTTGCATTTCAGATCTTAAGTGATTTATGTGGATATAAACAAAACAAAACTACAATAAACATGTTGAAAGGATGGAGAGTTGGAAGGATATTAGTGAGGAAGAAGAGTGCTTCTAAAGCATGGCTTGTTACTTTGTTTCTGATGACTTGGGAAACACTAATGCCCAATGTCATGTTGGAGTTTCTGAACACATTCGTTATCAAGGGCACATATATCTACTTTAGGCATAAGGATAAAGTGTATGTCATTAGCAAACAACTAATTGTAGATGTCTTTGGAATATGTGTAGAAGGGTATGTAAAATACCTGAAAGGGTAGGTAAGTAAGTGACTAGCATTACAAGCATTACAAAGTTGTAGAATTGCACTTGTAAATTTTGTAGCAAATTGGTGGAATGCAAAGAGTCTTGGTTTACCATATTCTGTTAGATATCATGCAATCATATCTATGATTTATCAAAGAGAGAAGGTGACGTATTTTAGCAATAAGGATGCCATCACATTGATGAAAGCAAAAAAAAGGCATAAGGTGGATTGGGCAAAGATTATATACAAGAGTTTGTCACTACTACATATTGGGGCTATTTTGCGATCCAAATATCATTACAAACAACAAAGAAAGATGTTTCTGAAATCTCGTTGTTGTGAACCATAATTCCTCGCAAATTCTTAAGCTTTTGCGATACCATAACATTCGTACCCGTACAATCGCAAGTCCTTCGCAACTCCCGAACTTGATACAATCGCAAAACTTTTCCGATTACAACTGCTT
>Ga0209208_10002418_pt1 | contig 26694 bp, 14 predicted proteins | sample S1TSphfallax_3_FD_187694 | JGI IMG/M metagenome (GOLD analysis project Ga0209208, IMG submission 187694) | Host-associated microbial communities from peat moss isolated from Minnesota, USA - S1T2_Fd - Sphagnum fallax MG (SPAdes) (version 2) | ecosystem: Host-associated > Plants > Peat moss >...
TTTTTTTTTTTGGTGTTTTTTTTTTTTTTTTTTCTAGGGGTTGAAGTTATGACAGATTTTTTCTGAAAATGTCTCCAGTTAGACTACTAGGTATCAAAGCTACTACTACTAACTTTTGTACTTACTATTACAAAAGGACTTTTTTTTGTTGGGTTGATGTAAGTAGAACAATTTCTCTTCTTATGCTTGTGAGTGAACACTTAAGAACTCAAAGGAGGTTGAATCCTCACATTTTTCCTTTGCTTCCTAAGGAGAAAGAACGTTTTTAGCTCTCCACCTAGTGCTTTTAACATTGCCAAAATTGCTCAATTCCATCCAGGAATGAGGAAGATATGGAGTGTTTGGTGTAAGGGGTTCAGTGACAAGTGAATTAAAACAAATTAGAATTTTGAGCTTAAAATCTTTGCTTGTTGTCTCTTTGTCTCTGGAATACAAAGAAGTTTTATAAAGCCCTAGTTGACACATCCAATAGATTTTAAATCCACTCAAAATAGACTACAAATGAGGAAAATATGAAGCTAGAACTAAATAAAGATATAGAGCTATTTAAAAAATAAAATTGAAGCAAACAATCATTCATCCTTTTCCTTTTGTCTTGTATGTTTTCTCTGTTGCTCCTTTACGTCTGACACTCAAAAAACATTTCCAACCCTCCTCCAGTTTGCGCATCCAAAACACACAATTACTCAATTTGGTCAAGGAATGAGAGAAGAAGTATTGGAAAATGTTTGATGATAAATATGTGTTTGATGATGGCCGGTTCTACCCTAACTTAGCTAAGTTACCCCTCCTACCCACAATCTTTATAAAAAATTTAAAAAAAAAAAAAATAATAAAATCTTGCATGTGCAAAATTTCTGCATTAGTGACAAAAACGCACAAATTATCTATCATCATTAAAATAATTAATTTTAGAGGATGTTCTTTCTGTTTGGTGAAGTTATGAGAGAATTTGTATGAAATCCTCTGTTTTCATAACAACCTTGCTGCTCCTCTGCTGTAGCAGGCCTGAAGCTTAGCTTTTCGTGTGTGTACGTGTGGTTTTTTGTACTGTAAAGTGTCTGCAACTGATCCACTTGTTATATTCTTCCTTAAAATTACTTGTGTATTTTGTGAGAGAATCAACACATGTGTTTGTGACTTGGACGGAGGTGGAAGAGGAGGAGGAGACAAGGAAGGATGTTTTTGTGGAGGAGGAGGCCAGGGAGTTGTTGGTGTGGAGGAGTTTTTCGGTTTTTCCTTGTCCAACAATTTGCACTCTTTCTTTCTTCTGCCTCAACTTGAGGGAAAGCAAGCAGCTTCCGCACCAAGAGGAGGAGAGCTCAAGTTTCTTAGACACCAAGAGGAAGAGGAAACATCAACCTTGAGGGAAAGCTTCTTCGGCACCCAGACACAGAGAGAGAGAGAGAAGAGGATAGGTCTACTTGGGGAAAAGCTTCGTCGGTCGACAGCAAGGGGTGGAGGAGGAGAGTTCAACTTGAGGGAAAGCTTCCACACCAAGAAGAGGAGGAGGAGAAGTAGAGCTCAACTTGAGGGAAATCTTCCCCACCAAGAGAGAGGGGGAGAGCTCACCTTGAGGGAAAGCAGCTTCCCTTTTTTCGGGGTCCGCGGTTTGTAGAAAAGAACAGTATGTGTGTTTTGGGGGTTGTCAATGGCGCTCGCATTGAAGTTCGGGATTCTGTGGTTTGGTAATTACGTCGCCAGAGCTTTCATGATGCGAACTGGTTGAATGAATGAGCAGTATGTGAGTCAGACTCTACTGAAGAAGAACTCCCAACAAGAGTTTTTTGTTTTTGTGCTGTCGCAAATCCATCCCATAACATGGCTTTGGTGAAGAAGATGGAGAAAACGAGACTCAAGTTGTGTGGTATCTGATTTCTCTTTCGTCCTCCAGGCTACAAACCTCGGCAAGCTCTTGCAGGAACTTTGTCGAGTTTGGGAATTTCTGGTGGATTCGCACCTTTGGTGTAAAGGGAGCTCGAATCTTGAACCTTGCAACAACAAAGAAGGATCATGAAAGATGCGGAGTCCTGGCGAGGGGTTACGGATGAGGAGGCGGAAGCATCGTCTCTACAGCAAGCGCTCATGTACAACAACGTGCCTGATAACTACCACGCGAGCATTGCGGATCCCTCCTCGCCTTTCCTTCCGTGCTGGAACGACAAGTTCTGGTTACATGCGAGTCAGAGAGCCGAGGAAATCCATGCCATCTCCCCGCCGTCTCTTGTTGTCGACACGGGCACTTTCCAGCGGCAACAGGAGCCTAGTATGATCCATTTCACCCATCCCTCTTCTTCGGAGCTTCTTCATCACGTTGTGCGCGGAGCATCTGACGATGGCGGCTTGTGGAAGAGGCCGGATGGCAGCTCTCCAGTTGCTTCCCGAATGCACAAGAAGTTGGTGATGCAAGACTTGGAACAATACTCGAACCACAACATACCAGGATCGATGTCCAGGGTTTCCAATTCCTTGCAATTGGGATACAACAATCCTTTGCCTAAAGCAGCAGGCAAGGGAATAGCTGCTGCTGCTGCAGCATATGGAGCTTCCATCATGTGTGACAAGCTCTTGCTCCAAGCTTCATCTGCTGGAGCTGGAGCTCTCCAGGGCAGTAGCCAGTTTGTTGAACCCACTGGTGTGCTGGGAATACATGCAATTGATGACTCCGCACAGGATTGTGGCATCCAGGGACTTTTGCATCTACAACAACATCCACCACAGCAGCAGATTCAGCTTCCAGTTGTTCCTGACATTGTGGGAGCAATTGAGATGCGAGGGTTGTTGAACACAGGGTTAGGGTTCAGTCCCCATGGCAACAAAGCTGCTGTGAGCAATGTGTGGGAGATGCAGCAACAGAACAGCATGAAGAGCTTTGAAACAGGGTTAGGGTTCAGTCCCAGTGGCAATGAAGCTGCTGTGACCAACATGTGCTGGGAGATGCAGCAGCAACAGATGAACATTGTGGCAGGGATGAAGAGCTTCAACCCAGGCCCCTATGTCAGTAGTGCTGCTGCTGTTGGTGAGGAGCAGGATGTTGCCTTAGCAGGGTGTAGTAGAGCATGGTTTGAAAACAAGAGCAATACTGCTGTGCCTGTGGGTTTTGATGTTACACATCAACTGGGTGGATCTACTACACAGCAGAATGTTGCTGGATTACAGCAGCAATCAGGTGTACTTGCATCATCAGGGATCAAGTGGCCTTCCAGGGTGTCTAGCATCCCTGCTGCCTTGCCTGCCGCTGCATTGCCAGTTTCTCCTGTGCTCAGTGGTCAGACAGGGCTGCGAGGGGGAATGGATGGGAAAACAAGCATTGTTATGCAGTCAGAAGAAGACTTACCTGCTTTGAAGGGTGCCCTGCTGCCAAGATGTCCTCCTGCTGCCTCTGGGAACACCATCTTCATTGATTCACACAAACAGCCAATCTCCTCGGTCAGATTCCTCTCTTGAATCAGTACTCTCTTCTTTATTGAAACCCTTCCTCTCTTGTCCAGTGACAAGCATGAAGAGAGACTAAGGAGTCATGTGACAAGCATGAAGAAAGACTAAGGAATATTTTTTTGGGGGATGTTGTGGGGTTTTATTTCAGCAAGGGGATGCTGCATTTCATGGAAGCTTTCAGAACGCAGGAAAGAAGCCAGCAGCTGGAGGTATGCCATGGTCAGGTCAGGGTGCTTGCAGCCGGTTCGAATACCTTAGCACAGTAGCACACAAGCAAGTTTCACAGAGCACAGCAAGTGGGAGCAGCAGGGCTCTTGGCCTTGCTCTTAACACTGATATGAAGCCTTTGGCACATCAAGGCAGTGCTAACAATGATCTGCAAACTATTGCTGCTCAGGTAGAGATCTTCTTCCTTGATGTAATGTAGTTTATTAAGCTCAGTTTACATTCTCATCAAGGCCTGCTTGAAAGCTGTCCTGTTGCTGAAATAAAACTGCATAAAGTTCTATTTCAGAATGCAGGAAAGAAGCCAGCAGCAGCTGGAGGTATGTCATGGTCAGGTGGTGGTCAGGATTCTTGCAGCCGGTTTGAGTACCTTAGCACAGCAGCACACAAGCAAGTTTCACGGAGCACAGCAAGTGGGAGCAGCAGCAGAGCTCTTGGACCTGCTCTGAACACCAATTTGAAACCTCGGGCACGTCAAGGCAGTGCCAATGATCCACAAAGCATTGCTGCTCGGGTAAAGATCTCCCTGAAACTTTTTATGAAGTTTATAAGCTCAATAGTAAAACTTCCAGACTCCTGATTCCACCTTCATATTAGCACAGTATGCCAGGTGCATGTTCCAGGAAGGATTTTCCTTTGTGTGGGAAGAGGGACTTAAACTCTTGCAAGTTTCAGCTTTGACATTTCCATATATGTGTTTCAGACCTTCATTATGATTGCTTTTTCTGTAAGAGTTTGAGGATTTGGATAGGATCATTATCCTAAGGATCTAAAGATTGTTTTTTTACTATTCACTTTCTTTCTTTGTAACAGGTGCGGAGGGAGCGGATAACTGAGCGACTCAAGTACCTTCAAAACTTGATTCCTAATGGGGATAAGGTTAGGCATTGTCTCTTGTCCATCACATCTGCCTGATGGAAGTTGAATGCTATAAAGCAATAATGAACTAGAACCTATTTATCTGGTTAGAGAATTGACAATATAAGAGTTTCACAAAAGTAGCTGCCATTGGCATTGAAGAACTTCTCAAAAGCCTGTTGAAAGTGTTCCAACCTTAAACTCAGTAGATTATTGTGAATGATAGAACACCCATCAGACAGATGCTCCGCCTGTTTTGCCAATTAAGCTGCTATTGTTCAGGAGGTGGTTAGGACCAATGTTGGTCTGGTATATAGGCCTGCGTCTGGTATCAACAATGGTATCACAGACCCTACTGGTCTGGTATGACCTGACGCAATACCAGCCTTGTACCAGTATCAGCCTGGTAGGTACCTGAGGTAATACCAGCCTTGTTCCAATTTCAATACCAAGTATATACCTGCCTCATACCAGCCAAAAATCAGTCGGTCCCACTACCAGGACCAGGCTTGGTTCCAATACCAGGACCAGGCTGGTATGAAAATTCTAAAAAGTATGCAGTACTAGGACCAGGCTGGTACGTTCAAAAGTTGATAACCCTGGTTACGACACAAAAGCGCATCACTTTGGCTACCAAGCTGGTAGAGGATTATAATGTGTAAAATTGGGCCTGCATTTCTTACAGGTTGATATGGTGACAATGCTTGAGAAGGCAATCAACTATGTCCAGTGTCTTGAACTTCAGATTCGGGTAACACTCAAACTATGACTTGCAAATCAATCCACTCTCTCTCTTGCTTACATATACATCTCTAGTTCTGGAACTGACAATAATGGCCAACTGTAAAATCAATTGACCAGTGGTTTTTTGAAAGCTAAGAGAGTGACTCCAGTTTGCAAAAAACTGAGTGCAATACAAAGTTTGATGATTCTTTTGTCTCTGTACCTACAGATGCTCAAGGATGATTCACTTTGGCCAAAAGCCCTTGGAGCATTGCCAAATACACTCCAGGAGTTGCAGGAGCTTGCTGGACCAGAAATTGCAGGGCAAGGGCAATGTAAGTCTGACATTGTGGAATCTGAACCAAAAGTAAGCACGGAATTGGTGGAGAAAGATCGTGCAAACCCATCCAGGTCCCATTCATAGTACAGTGTAAAATTTAGTAGGGAGTTGCTTGAGTTGTGTAACTTTAGAAAACATGGGTCAATTTCTTCTTCATGCATTGTAATGCTATAAGGCTTGAAATGCATATAATACAACTTTGGGAGGGCTTTGTGTGAACATGGGCAGGTCAAATTCCATGCCTTCTGTTCACCCTAAACCCTAAAATACCATGTCATCTTGCTCTGCCTTCATACTATGATACGACTCTATTTACCAATCAGGACACTGGGTCCAGGCCTCCTCTGATACGAAGGCCTACATATGGGGTATGTGCATATTACCATTGTATTTTTCTAGATCAGACCATTCACAAGCTCTTTTCCATTGGTTATAGGCGATTTATGAAGACTATTGGGCTCCTCAGCTTGAGTGTACATGGACTGTAGTAATCTAGGAGAGGATGTAAATTATTAATTTGGCTTGAAGGGTCATTGGCTGTATCAATTGATTAGCAATGGCCTTTTCTATTGGTGAAATTTCACCAAAAAGTGAAATGAAAAATGAAAAAAAAGGTGATTTTATAGATTTTCAATTGCCAGAAGTGAGAAAAAAAGTAAGGATCTCCAGATTTCTATAATTGGTTTTCAGTGTATAGCAAAAATATAGAAGGATCATTAAAGATTTGTATTTCATATTTGGTTTGTTGTCAGATTTGGCTAAATCTTCTAATGCACAATTGCCACTTTTTCTAGATCTTCCTACGGATGAAAACCACTTTGGCTACAAGCAAAAGTTCTTAAAAAAAGCACCGATGTCAATTTTAATTTAGCAAGATGAAAATTCTATATTTTGGATGTTATTGGCATTTGTGCTGTATTTTACCTTACTTGATTAATGTATTAGGAGATAATTAATCAGAAATCAAGTGCCTAATTAATATAATATTTTTTTTGTCAGATGTTAATGCCTAAACCTTAGAAAATTGAGAGGCCTTTGTAATATAACATCAAAATGTTGCAACTTCCATCTGCAATTAGCAAGGATAAACAAGATAAATGTAATGATGATTATTTTGCATGTAAGCCTTGAATTATTTAGATTGATAGATGTTCAAACAATCTATTAGCCCTATCATCTTTTGGGTTTGCATGTAACTACAACCTAGCAAACATTAAGTAAAGCACTAATATACATTCTACAAAATTGTTGGCAAGTGGGCTTCTTGTACCATTGGTTGTTAGAAATAGTGAAATGTAAACCATGTGTTGTAATACTACATGCCTTTGGACTCATGCATCTTCTTGGCTTAAACATTGTTAAAATTGGATTAATTAATGTTGTTGCAATCTTTAGCAAGAAAATAGAACTATTCAAATAATTCACACATGGTTTTGTTCTCAAGGTCCCAGCTAACTTGAATCACATTCACTTCAACTTCAACAAAGCTAACTTGAATCACATTCGCTTCAACTTCAACAAATATTTTTGTCCAGAAAGGTCATCATTACCAGTGTGGGGTGGGTATTGAAAAGAAACTTGTTGAGTATCACATTGGGAATCAATCTAAAAGAAAATTTAAAAAAAAAAATTGATACCCTGTCCTAGGATGAAAGCATACTAGAGATGAACTATTTTAGACAAAAAATGGTGATGCATAACAACTATGAAAGTGTACAATGAGCTTTTCCTTAGTGACAATTTTTTGACAATCTTAAATTTTAGTGAAAAGCTTTTGGAATGTGCACAACAACGTTTAATAACTTAAAGTTCATTTAAAATCAAAATTAATTTTGATCCAATGATTGGATTAAAAAATAAGGATACATTCAATGTACACATAATATATAACATGCAAGTTTTTTGATGGTCATAGGGTGTCATATTGGGTGACATGTTCCATTAATGAGAGAAAAAAAATGGAAAAAAAATAAAATTAGGCCCACCTTAAGAATCTTCCTTTCTTTCATTTGACATGTTTCTTTCATTAAAATATTTAATAGTATAGTTTTTATCGCTTACCAACATTGAAAAATCATGTTTTTGATCAAAATGATTTTTAAAAAGTAATAATTTTCAAAAAAATTGGTGGATTTTCTTTTCTTATATCATTTTCATTCTTCATCTAAGATTTCATACAACAATATCATCTATAATTGGGATGTTCTTAAGGCCGAATTGAAAGCCTTTGAGAGCAAAGTGAAAGAATTGGAAGCTAAAGGAAGTATTATAGTGTAAGAAGGATAGTTTTTTTTAGGTTTGGTTTTGTTAAGATGTTTGGTTTTGGGTTGGGATTCTGGTGATTGTCTAAAACCTAATTTGGAACATGTTTTTCCTTAAAACATCTTTTATGGGGTCAAGTTTTATCAACATTTGAAGCTACTAAAATGTCCAACTATGAAAATAGGTCATAGTGTAAGAATCATTGGACAATTTTGTCTAGGTAGTGGCATCAAGTGTTGCAGCTAAGAAAAATAGAAATGTGGCTAATGTTCAAGGTTTGGATGGCCTACCAAATGGCTCACTTTTATTGGATGCAACATTTGTTGTTGTTCAATTATAGATTTTGCCTCATTTGCCTATATTTATCATTTAATTTTCTTTTGATGAATATTATTTTGGTCCAAATATACTCATCACATACCAAATATTCATCTTTTGTTAATTTTTTTGAAGGATTTATTAAGTCAAGTTGCAAACTTCTCAAATCTCCCCAAAGTTCACAATATTATCATCAAGTTTGGTGTGCATATCTTGTCAATTTTTTTAAAATGTAGAAAACTATATGTCATGACAAAAATCTTGGGGGATTCTAATGTGCTTTCACCCCAAGTCTTCAATTTTAATTTTTAAAAAAAGGAGAATTGTGCAAGTTTTTCAAAACCTTTCTAAAAATTGGATCCGACAATTGTCATAAAAAATTGATAACCACTCAACATTGATCATTACCTTGAAATATATATTGCAAACTAAATATATATATAATCAATTAAAGTATAAATGATTTTATGCAAGGTTATGAACAAATCAACATCACTTTTCATCATAAATATTGTTTTCCTAGAGTTATGTAAATCAACTTGGTCTTCAAGGAATGTATAACACTTGTGGGTTGCCTATTTGCTTGTCAATTTCATATTAAAACATAAGCAACATGAAAGAAAAAATGGAGAACAATAGTTAGCTTCTATCAAATGTGTTTGATGTAAATAGGTTAGATTAATCCAAACAACCCTAGGGGCATAAACTTACATGTTGGTGTTTGGGGCATAAACTTTTCATGCACAAACACACATTCATCATGGCTTGGTGAGTCCAATGTGAGGCTAGGGCAAGTCCATGATTGAGTTTTGCCTCAATTTGCTTTAATCACCTAAATTGTTTATCCTTGTGCAAGTGAATTGACTAAAGGGTGTATGCACAAGTTAGTGGCTCATTTTAAACAAATGTAAAACTCCCAAGAATCCTTAACATGTTTATATATATATTATCCATATGGATATGGTTTTAAAATTTAAGATTTCATTATTGTAATCCTTGACTACTATAATTTCACTCATTTATGAAACCTTTCAAAACTAAATGAAAACCCATGTTGAAAAATGTCATTGTAAGCTGATATGGTGAAAACACTTCAAAAATCTTAAAAGAAAAACCTATAAAGTCCATAAGAATAAAAATCCATTTAGATATTTCAATTATGTACCCATTGGGCATAAATGTTTTGATAAACATAAAAAAATTCATGTCAAAAGGACTTTGAAAATAAGGTCCAAATTTGACCCTTCAAAAGTTCATAATTACCATTTGGCTAGGGTTTCACAAAAAAAGATTTCACATTTAACTTTATGATTTCATTTTTCAACCCATACCTAGTGGGTGTAAGCATACAAAAGGAGGCCAAAGAAAAAATATGTTGCAAGTGAAAAACACAAAATCATCAACTTTGAAGCATAAAAAGTAGAACCTAATCTTTAAAAACATATAAAAAAACTACATGAATGTATGTAGGATGGTATGGATATGTTTTTTAAGGTTTATGATTTTGTGTTTCCTTTTTTTTCAACTTACTTTCACTTTACTTTCCAAATTTATGTTGTTGTCCCATATTGCATAAAGTAATGTAAAAGTATATTAATTAATTCTCATTTGACCAAAATATTCATGTCTTACTTTTAGAGTGTTAGAGGATTGTTTTGACATATTATATGCAAATATTAGTGTTTGGGTTCATATAAAAAATCATGTTTTAAACACATAATTCTATTAATTTGGAAAAATATTTTTTAAAGGCTTCACATTATCATAATTGAAATATTCAAGTTTCAAAAGAAATGTATCAATTTGCATGATAACTTAAACATCAATATCACAACATTTGAATAGTTTGATTTTGAAAAAGTATCAAACATTAACTTGTGATAAATAAATAAAATGATGAAAATATTAGAATACATGAAATATGACCATATATGGTTTATTTAGTATAACAAGTACATTTTAAAATTTGTAGCATTACTAAAAGCCTTAACATTCAAAAATGAAAATTATATTTTTCACATACTTTTACTTTTTGCACAAGGATCACCAATTGCCCTACTTTAACATGCTTATGCCTAGTCCCTATAACCAATTTGGAGTGAAATTCAATATGAATTCTTCAATTTTTTAACAATCTAATCAATTGACTAATCCATATTTTTAATTTCAAAAATCCACTATTGATAATGAATACATTATTTTTAAAATATAATTATGCAAATGTCTTCATACTCAAAATTTTAGTTTAAAATGAATCATCATTTAATGTATTTAAGATTAAATTATTCACCATAAGCATTTAAATACAAAGCACCATGTAAAAATTGCCATTCTGACACAAAAAATGAGTCACTATAGCTTGCATTCACCCTGAAAGTTATTAATGAAGATGTAAATGTCACGTCATTCAAGTCTCATCTTGGAGCATTCACATCTTCTTTTTTATATGGAGTTAAAAAATGTGCCAAAAGTTTTTTCTTTTTGATATTATCAATTTAGGGAATTGCCATTAATAGCTTGGGGTGAATTTAGGGGTGTGTCATATTGTAGGTTTGAATTAAAGTTTATGTTATGTAAAGCTTGAACATAATCCAAATTTATATTTTAATTTACATGTAGACAAAGGATGAATTTAGTTGGAATTCAAACATAATAAAATTGTAAAGGTGTTCCAAGTTCCATCTATTGGTGCATTGGTGGGTTTCTAGATCATTTTAGCTTTCAATATTGAAAATGCTTAATATCCTTAATGAACTTTGGTAAATACTAATATTCTAACATTGTTTCATTCTAGAATTCCATACTTTAACATGTTATTTTCAAACATACAAAATCTATTTAAGAACAATTACAAAAATCAAGGGTAGTTACAAAAATTGCATTACAAAAAACAAATTTGCACAATTATGGCCTTTTCAATTGAAAAAAAAATCAAACCATATCATATTGGATTATATATATATATATATATATATATATACACTATAATATCAATGTTCTTTTCTTGATCAAAACTATTCTTTAATTCTAACATGAGCTTTTCCATATCTCAAAACTATTTTTTGTTCTTTTGAATCATAATTCTCCTCATGTTTTAATGTCCAACCATCTACAAAGAATTTCTAAAAATCCTTTCAGGTTTCCACCATAAACTTCAGTTTGAATCAATCTTCATAAGTCCTAATCCATTTAGCGTACACAATCTTGCTACACCTTTGTCCACCCTATTAGATGTTTTTACTTCCTTTGTCTAATATGTTCAATAGGGATAACATAATTATGCTTTTAACAAACTTCAAAGGTGTCAACACAATAAGGTGGATAGTTCAATTACATGTTATGGCTTTGTCCCTTTCTAAAAACATCCATGGTGGGCACAACAATTGTTTCAACTCTTGTGGTTGTCATACCCACATCAAGTTATTGGGTAATTACTATTCTAGCAGGTTGTCTATGAGATTCAACAACTGCTATTTCTGACACAATTGGTGAAGTTGTGCTAAATCAAGGGCAATGATGTTCCATTTTGTGGTTACCCCTTGGTATCCTCTGTGGTGTAGAATGTGGATGTGAATACACCTTTGGTTTTTTATTCTTGGTCTGAATAGATGGATGAATTTGTTGATTTTGTGGTCCCAATTAGCTTCCCAATTCCATGCCTTTCAATATGTTCTAAACTACAAGAATTCTTAGTTCTTGTTCTTGTGGTTGATCCATTAATGTTCCTACCACATTTTGTAATTCCACATGTCTAACAATACTTGTTCTGATGTGAAAAGGCACAAAAGGACAATCCATGATTACATGCCTTTTTTCCTCATAGAATGCATAGACCCTTAAATGTAATTTGATCGTCTCCGAATCCACAAATTCATGATCTAGTGTTTCAATTATGTACCTTGTTTGATCCAATTTTGGATTCCCTTATGTGAGTATGAATGTGGTACTTCATCCAACACATTCACATGTGCCTTTTACATATTTAGAGGATCATAGATAGTTTTCTTCAATCTCTTCAACCACATCGATATTGGTGTTTTTTTCCACATCCTAGTTTTCCATTGGTTCATAGTAATCTAGTGATGTAGACTTATACACAAACATGGGTTGTATACCTTTTGTAACATCCCTTCCTTGATTAATCATCGACTTTGGACTTGAGATTTCCTATAGTTGATTAAGTACTATAGAAGTCCTTGCTTCGTCTTGAACTCTTTGACTTTGAACCACAGATTGTGGCTGAGAAGTAAATTGCACCCATTGATTTGGGTGAGTAGTCGATTGCATCTTTATCTGTGGAGATCGTTGTCTATAATTGGGCCTTCTTTGAAAACCCCTAGTCCATACTTCATGTCGTACCACCTCTTGTGGTAGAAATGACCTATGCCATGTAGGTTTTACCTTTGTTTTCAGAATTCATCTATCCAACATCAAATTCTGATATCAGGTTTCTATAAGCTTTGCATACTCTTCTCCATTTTCAAGATTTCCTTTTGTTTGTCTTTTAATAACTTGTCGATTTGTCTCCAAGTCTAATTGTCATTATAAACTCTGGGTCACCATTCGATTCATATTGTTTCACAATTCTTCGTATTCAGAGTTTGTAAATCGCTTTGCAGTCCTTACAATGTCAACTGTTTAAACCTTTGATACTTTCTAACATACCCCTTTAAATTTTGAATTGAAAAAACAACACTACTCATCTAAACTTATGTTGTGTTTAGAAACAAGAACAATAGATGCTAGTATATTGGGAATGGAATGTAAGTGGAGTTTAGGTAAAAAATTCTGATACGCAGGAAGAAGATGAAAATTGTGAAATACAGAAACCATAGATGCAAAATACAAAAGATGAAGAATAAAAGGAAGATCTTACGGTCAACATAATATTGATTTTTGATCTACAAATGACTAAAAAGTCTATGAATAATAATTGCAAAGGTGAGGGATTTGGGATGTAGAGATCTAATGATGATTTGACACAAGTATCAGCTGAATCAACAGAAGTATTCGCACAATCAGTAAAAAAATTGGTATAATTAGTAGATGTATTATCACAATCATCAAATGAATTGACATAGTCAATAAATAAATGGGCAAAGTTAGCAGAAGGTGTATGAGGTGAACAAGGTGGAGTCAGTACAATTAATGTGGGGAGATTATGGATGTGGAGTAATCGAAAGATGAAATTTGCGATGTTCATTCATAATGATGATGCGAAGTGCTTCCATGTTGATGTACAAGGCACACATAAAACTTGTAGTGATGGGCCGTATAAATTTTGAGGATCATGCGTTGATTAAAAGACAATGGGCAAGTAAAAAAATGATTATGATGGGTGGGAAGTTCAAGGACGAAAAAAAACTATCGAAAGTAGTTTGTGTTTGTTGTTGGAAGTTGTGTGCGTTTTCAAAGTTCTAGAGTTCGCAACAACATGAATGCAAATAATGCAATTGAAAAATTATAGAGGATAACAAAGGAAAAGGAAACACAAAGGAGTGAGCATAGACGAAGGTAGGAGGAGGAAGTGGAATTGTTGAGAAGAACAAAAGTATAAGAGTAGTTGGGAATAACAAAGAAAGAAGGTGTGTTGAATATTCAGCCATTGTCTGTGAGGTCACCACTACATTCATCATCATCTTCAGAATGTGTAAAAGGAAAAGCATACAATGAGAAGATGTAATTTGCACAAATGATAATTCATGTTACATATAGAACTTGAACATCTATAGTTGAGTTTTTGCGCATAAGTAGAAGAAGTTGGCGTGCAAGAAAGTAGATAGGACCAAGAGCTACATCAATAGATCCAATGTTCATTGAAGAATTGGAGGAAGATGAAGTTGTGGAGTATAACTTTGTGGAAGCATAAACGGGGTAGACGGATGTAGGGGAAGAAAATGTTGTTGAGGTAGAAGTACAACAATCCATAGATGTGCAAGTAATGGTAGAAGCACAACAAAGGGTGATGGAGATGGAGAGGCGTGAATTGGAGGCTATAGTGAAGAGAAGACGCCCAATCTTGGACAAGGTTACACTTATGGAGAAAGGTATTAAGATTCCAGATCTTGACCAATTCATGTGGACATAGACAACAAAATTATGGTAAACATGTTGCGGATGGAGAACTAGAAGAATATTGCTAAGGAAGAAGATTGGGCTTCTAAAGTAGGGCTTGTTCCTTTGTTTCTAATGGATTGGCAAACATCAATGCCCGATGTAATGTTGGAATTTTTGAACATGTTTTTGATCAAGGGCGGAAATATCTACTTTGGGCATAAGGATAAGGTGTATGTAATTAGTAAACAATTGATTGTAGATGTCTTTGGAGTGTGTGCGGATGGGTATGTAAAAGAATTGAAAGGGTAAGTTAATAAATCACTAACATTTCAAGTGTTACAAAGTTGTAAACTTTCATCTATAAATTCTTCTATAAATCAATGGAATGTAAAGAGTTTGGGTTTGCCATACTTTGTTAGATATCCTACCATTATATTTATCATTTAATAGAGGGAAAAGATATAATATTTTAACAATAAGAATGTTGTTACATTAGTGAGAGCAAAGAAGGGGTAGAAGTTAAATTGGGCACAAATTATATTCAATAGTCTATGTAGTAGTTGGATCAGTGGTATAAGTATGTCATGGAAAATAAGGGGGATAAGAAAGATACTTCTCAATTTGCTTTAGTATTAGCAAAAATCTTTCAATATCTATTTGTGCATCAAAAGGAAAATCCATAGAAACCACAGCCAAGGTTAAAAGAACTAGAGAAGAGATGTTGACAAGACTAGAAAACAAAAAGAAGGCCACAATAGACTTTCCAAGAAGTGCTTTTAAGAGGAAGAACAAAGTTGAAGAAGGAGGAATTTTAGGCCCAAGAGTGAAAAGGGAATAAGAGAGCACAAATGTAAGGGCACAAAAAATGATGAGGGGTAGAATGGAACCATTTGTAGTGCCAACAATGGTATAGGTAGTGCCAACAGTTGTACATGTAGCTAGACAAACTACAAAAGTACCACATATGACATCTCCACTTGAAAAACAACTAAGGGAGCAGAGGTAAGAGGTACCATAAATGACATCTTCATAAGAAAGACAATTGAGGGAGTAGAGCCATGAAGTTAAGAAGGAACATGACGCAAGGTTTCTAGAGGGTGAGAAACATTTGCATTTTGATGGCAATGTGTCGCAACCTTAGCCCTGGGCTCGCAACTAAGGCAAGGGCTTGCAAAGTTGCGGGCCAAGAGGGAAGCCCGAGAGTCACATCTCATGCTCCTGGGAGTGTAGGAGAGTGTGAGGGAATGAACCCTCACATTCCCAAGTGAACTCCCATTTTGGGAGTTGGAGTCCATCGGGACTCCTAAATTTTCAGAGAACAATTGTAGGGTTCAAAACTCATTGGATGAAGGAATTCCTTATATCATTGGATAGCTCTTGGAACGCATATGTTTAAAATGGGCTTGCATGACCCATTTGGGTACCTAAAACACAAGTTATGGCCAAAAGAAGGGTCAAAAGTCAAATTGGCAATTTAACTCCCGACCATTAAAGGTCAGGAGTCGCCCCAATTGCCTTGTGTGTAGGTGGCGTGCAACATACTGTTGAAAATATCTCAATGAGGGCTACAACTTTGCTTCAAAACTCATTTCAATCGAAGGTCTGTAAACAAAGTTATGGGCCCCCAAAGTTATCAGAGTCTTAGTTGTGAGAATTTTGGGACTCTCACTTGGGAGTCCCGAGAGAAAATGACATTTGGGTGCTGGTCTCGTGGCCAGACACATAGTATATTATAAGGGGAAGGTGGTGGCTTCCCCCAAGTCCAGGATGTGGTGAGTCTTATGAGTCCGTGTTTGCCCGTGGCTTGTCCATGCATCAAAATGTTGCAATTATGCACTAACCAACTTATTGTTTGGTTTGTGCAAGTCCGTGTGAATAATTGAATTACTTGTCATTCTTCCTAGTCCCATCTCGGAGCTCCAACACACCCCTCTACCCCCGAAATGTTACAAACCAGGGAGCGCACCCCAATTCTTTCTCCTTCCGTTGTTTTCACCTTTAAATTCGCAGTTGAGTCCATCAAGAAGCTTGGGGGTGCGTTAGGATGTATGTGAAGATTGGATGGAGACCACTACAAGTCCATAATATTTTCAACATTTACAACAACATTTGTAACAATAACAACAACAAACACAAGGTCTATAAACTATTGGACTGCAGATGGAAGGAGTGGAACCACAAACTTTTTTTGAAGTGTTCAAACCATCAAAAATATAGTTACTAATTAGTAGACCAAAATTTGCAGAGGGATTTCCATTTGAATTTGAGTTGGGGAATAAAATGGTGTAAGAGACAAGATCATCTGTAGAAGGATCCAAAAATCCTACGACATAAACAAATACATCAAAGTTTGTGGAGGAGGTAGCTACAGAAGTAATGCAAGCAGATAAAACATCTGAATTATTTCAAACTATTTCAATTGAGAATCTGAATATGGGGAATTTGACTTTAGAGGTGAATAATTTAAAGAATAGATCGACTACAAAGGAGAAGGAGAAGGCAATACTACATGAGGAATTGGAGAAGGAAAAAATATTTTAAAAGGGATATAAACATAATGTGGAAATTTGGAGGAAGAATAGGGCATAGGCTGAGTAGAAAATTAAAGTGTTCATTAAGAAACTACAAGATGAGAATGAGGAGCTCAAGGGTAGCATAACATGGTTGAAGTCACAGGATGAGGAATTATAAGATTTAAAGCAAAAGTATAAAATATGGGAGACCACAAAGAGGAAGTGGATAGAGGCATTGTTTTTTCATAAACAACAACATGAGGCTTTGGGTAGTAAGGTGAAAGCACTAACTAAGGAAAAAAAGGAAAGGGAAAATGTTTTGACAAATTTGGAATTGGTATATTTGAAGAATGTATCTTTATTGCAATTTGAAGAACTTAGAAGAAAGATAATAAAGGTAGAGAAAGAGAAGTTGCTGGAGGAACAAAAGGAGTATCAAAAGAATTTGCAGCACCTATAAACATAGTTGGAGATGGCGCATGAAAAAAATAAATTTGGACGTAGTTGGTGTTAAGAAAAAACTAGATTATGAACAGATGTTATAGTATTATACCTTGATGAAGATGAAAAATAAGATGAAAAAATTTGAGGCAGAATTTGAGGAATGTTGGGAGGTTGCTGAGGAATATTTTACTAAGGAGTTGGAGAAGAATCTAGTTTAACATAGAGCTAATGAAAGAATTCTAAGGTACAAGTTGGAAGCTTATCAAAAGAATTTTCCAGATTTTATCTATGGTAGTCCAACAAGTATAGAGGTATTGGGCCAAGATGAGGAGATTGAAGCAAGGCCTAGTGGAACAGCTCAAAAGGAGGAAGTGCAAACTAAAGAACCATAAGACCTTAGAAGTGGAGTAGCTCCAAAAACGAATGTACAAATAGAGAAACTATAGGACCTTAAAGGAGGGGGTCAAGAAGAGAAGGAACCACATAGATTTTAGGATCAAGGACATGTGGAGATTATTCCAGCAATAGAAGAAAAGGTATCTAAGATATAGCCCTTGGAAATAGAACCATAGATTGAGTTAATGGAGGAAGAAGTTAAAATTGCAAAAATGGATATACATGTCAAAACTGCAGAGCCAGAAGTGGGTATAGAACCATTGGTTATTGTACAGGTTGAGATTATAGAGATTATCGTAAAGGAGCCCAATGTTTATAATGTTGTAGAACATTTCATTTTCTCTCCATTTTCCAAGGATTTTGGGGACGAAATCCAAAACACAAAAGGGGTAATGTCAAGGGGGTTGGATGATTACATGATTTTGGATGAATAAGCATTTAGGATAGGGATTGATTAGGTAATTTTGTTAGTTTGATTTTTGAATTCTTGTTGGTTTTGAGTCATGATGAAAAAACTTGGGATTAACCAAAGGGTGAGGTTCTAGAAAAAAAAAAACATTCTTGGACACACAATTTTGGGAAAAGTAAGAGGAGTTGTAAGTACTTATAATAAAAAACCATAAATTTTGTTTTGATATACCACATATTTTATTTGTTGTTTGATTTTCATTTCAACAAAACATGGGATTTTATTGTAATTTTGATTCATGTTTTCATTAATACAGAGAAACACAAACTTCTATAATGAATTTTAAGTTCATATCATTGTGTGAAATTTTTCTATAGTATCAGAATATGATGAAATAAATTGTATTATTGTTCTTGAAGTTTTTTATTATGTATTTTGAAGTGCAAATTTTGGTTATATGAAATAACCATGAATCTGGTGTTTTAATGAATGGCACTATTAAGTGTGTTAAGAATCAAAGCAAAAATATTGAATGTATGCATGTGAAGTGCAAATTTGTGGTTACAGTAATGTGGAATAATTCTGCAAGAATTAAATTTCATTTCTACCAATCATGTTCTACACAGAACATTTTTTTTTGGGGGATCTTCTATTGGATCCAAGTATGATTGGGGTATCCCATTCGAAATGGAAAAGGATAATCATTCCTAGCACTTTTCAAACTTACCTTTTCCTTCACAAAACCTAAGACTTGTCCTACACTTCTCCTTTTTTTCATGGTAAATGAAATACATCCCCTCCAAATTTTATACAAGTGTTGAAATTATCTATTGTTCTCACCTTAAACTCCATTCATCATGTGATCATGTATGATATTGGTGTCTATGATAAAAGGTTTGCTGGATATTTTATGAAACATTCTTTTTTAACACCCCAACCATGTAGCTTGAGCCTTGGACTTTGCTAATTGTCAAATTCAAACCTAACACCTCATTGTTGTAGGAAAAAATTGTTACCAATAGCCTACTTCCATGTCCAAATGCCATATTATAGAATCTTTTATTTTAAAAATTAAATCAAAGTAGGACATTTGTCCAACCTTGTGATAAAACCATGTGAACACCACACACCCGGTGACATTGACTCCCATGAAGTTTGTTAAAGGATATTTAACATCTTACTTCTAGGATTATTGTTTAATGAAAAGGTGGTGTTTCTAAAAAAAGGAGGAAACAACCAATTTCTTTTTTTCAAATAAAATTATTAAAGTTTTTTTTATGAAGAAGCAAAGTACATTTCATTGTTCCATGTAGGTACATTTATATATTTCATGAAAACCTTAAATAAGAACATTAAGATACTTTTGTAAGAGCTTCAAGCAATCCAACCACAGTAACAATATTATGAATTCTTTAAAGATGGATTTTTGTCATTAAATATTAAGTATCATGTTTGATAGTAGAACTAAACTAGCATTTAAGCTTTAATGTGACTTAAGCATTTTTATTATGTGGTATGTCATATTTTTGTGCAAGTGGAAATTTTGTATATGTTTAGATTTGTGTAAAAGATAGGGTTAAAAATTTAGGGTTTATAGACATATGTTAACCTTCCTAATTTTTACTAGCAAGTGATAACATCTAGATTGTTGACAGGGCATTTTATCATTGAATTGCAACAACTGAACCCATTTGATTGTTAACTCCCACTTGGTTTCAATGAGCCTTATGTATGGAGGATCAAAGTCATATTTCATACATGACAATTGATCTTCTGTACGTAATGTTAGAAAATCTGTTGTGGGGTACTACGCTATGTTAGTCCCAACAGCCTCAACACCATCAATACAAGCATTCAAAAGCTTCAAATTTACTCATCACATTCATGTTATTCCAAAATGTTTAGACCAATGTTGGGTGGGTAACATGTACTAGTTTTACTTCTAATTAGTCAGAATAGGATCAAAACTGAAATTGATTTGCAATATTGAAACAAAAACCAGAATTTGGTTTTTGATAAACTAAACCTGAAACTAGGTTCCTGTTCTTATTTATGTGTGAACTATAATGTAACCAAAACAATTCCATTTTATTTTTCAAAACTGGAACTAGAGGTTCTTCATAAACTAAAGAACAACCCAACACTAGTGTAGAGCTTACAACCACATCAACATATGTCAAAGGCTTTATCTCTCATATTGGAAAATGGAAAGGATGTTTATTATGCATTTCAACCAATGCATGGCAATGTTTTTTCTTTCATTTTTTTATGTAGCATTGTTGGTGATCATCTCAAAAAAGATTTAGTATCAATCACAAGAAGTTTACATAAAATCGTTGAAATTGTAAAAAATTGCCCGTGAACTAAAAAGTGTATTTGAACGTGCACAACCACCCAACGTGCAAAAAGACAAGCCTAGAAATGCATCAAACAAAGTTTGCTGGGGAATGTTTATCATTTTTCCTATCCCACTAGGTGAAACACCAACAATTTCTGTAACTAAGGTGAAAAACCTAGCAACAAATTCATTCACTTGATTTAAATTTAAAAAACTTTGGGAAGTTAAAAAAGATTGCCTAAGAATTTTCTTATTGTTACGAAAATTCTTAGTGTACTAGATTTCTAAGCTTGACAACAAAAGCTTGCCAAAGAAGAAGAAAGATTGACCTAGGGACTAGGTCTAGCCTTTGTTTGAAGGCCTTGATTATAAAGGAAAGGGCCATGCGTAACTAGGAACAACCAACTGCCATAGATTCTTGTTTCCAAGAAAAAAATTCTTCTCACAAATTTGGATTTTTTTAAAGGGGATTTTTTAATGACAGAACATTCCTTTCTACTTTTTCAGGTCAAAATAAACATGAATGCAAGATTTCCTTAAGTGGTGTGATAAGTCATAACCCAAATGTGAGACACTAAATACTTTCTAACAAGCTCTGTACAAGCTTATATTTTTTCACTTTACACGGTTTTTGCATGAGCTTGTCTTTTTGGCTCCTTGTGTAGAACCACTCATCTAGAACTGCACATGTGTGGTTCTACTTGTTCTCAAAGTAGAACAAAAACTAGTCTCAAGGAACACTCAGTCTCCTACGAGTGTCTCCAGTCTCTGTCCCCAGTCTCCACCCCCAGCGGTATGAACGCTTGTTCCAGTGTTTTGCGCGGTTGTTCTTTTACCCATATATACCCCCGGGTATGGGTAGGGTATATCCCTGGCCCTAACTTATTTTCTTAAAACTAAATATACCCTAATGAAGCGCATGCCAGAATATATACATCTGGAAAAATATATCCTATTCATACCATTTGGGTATATGTAAGATATACCCACACAATTAGGTTTTTTAAAAAAAAAGACTAAATTCCATTGTATTTGAAAATTGTCCTAATAATTTCAAAAGTGTGAACATCTTTAATTTTTACTAAATAAATTAAAAGTAAATACCCATTTTCTTACCCCAACCCTTGGTATATGATTGGGATTACCAGCACCCTACCCATCTAGGAAAAAATATTGTTTTATACCCAGAACCTAACCTGATGGGAAAAATTGAGTCTTAATATATTACCCTTGTTGCAGGATATATCAGAATCAGTATACCCACACAACACTGGCCTGCACCCACAACTTTGGATGAAGTATATAATACCTCATCCTCGGTGCCCACTTTTGGAAGGCTCATCCTTGGGACCTTACCCCAACACATGTTGTCCTTTAATTTACACATAAATGACAATTTTACAGTAGACTAGATATTCACCATATTACCGGAGTACCTTGGCAGCTTTCACCACATGTTTGTCCTACAATTAATTAAATTTGAAATTTCATTTTGACAAGTAAAACATTCTTGAAGATTCAATGTTATCCTTCACAAATTTTTGTTTTTTGAAATTTTTTTGGGGAAAAAATTTCAACATTTCTGAAAATAATACAACTAGTGCAGCAGCTTCCAAGGTAGTAATTGTTGGGTAGTTGATTATTTTTGGCACACACACCTTATCAATTGAATCTTGTGACAGATAAATCTGTTCTCTGTAGCACAGATGCCAAATTTTGCACAAAAGAAAAGGCTGGTCCAAAGACATTACAAAATTTCTCCCAACGTTTGGGTGCTAGGTATGTTATCAAATAACCGGTTAATAACTGCCTGTTAACCTGCTGGTTAATACACCCATTAAAGGGTTTAAAAAAAAGTAAAAATAAAAATGTTATTTTTTTCTGTTTTCAAACTTTTAAAAGATTGATAGCCTACCTGGATGATAATTGAGTCATCCAGGTAGGTTATTAGATTTTGAAAATTCAATACCACGTGGTTCTCAATTTAATCATTTATCAAAAAATAAAGAACCAGTGGGTAGGTTATTAATAACTGGCTTATATTCAGGGGTCAAAACTCAATAACCGGCCAAAATGGGTATGCACTCTTGAGTTCCTACAGTCTACAAATAAGAAAAGTTCAATTTATAATCAATCCAGCGCACTGTTTCTTTTATGAATTTCTTGATGCAGCCTAGCAGCGTTTCTTTCAGGAATTTTTTGTAGCCTAAGTGCCAATCATCCATAAGAAGATGTAGAAGCAGTGGCCCAAGCATCCCTAGAAAGATTTAGCCAAAAGAAAACAAGATATTAATTTTTAAAATAATATTCCTTTTATATTTTTGGCGACATACTGGAGCTAAGTATAATTATTCTGAAGGGGGTACAAATTAATATTCATGGTTCACAAAATTTCAAAAGGGATTCAACTCCTACCACTCATTCCATGGGCAAGTTAACTAAAAATTGTACAACCAAATATTCACTGATGATGGACAACAAATTGATACGTACATGTACAATTTGTAACTACTTACAAAGCATAGAAACCTGTAGCTCAATAGACCCTTTGGTGAATTCAAGGTGATATCAGCCCATAGTGCCCCCTTTGCAAGTGTTTAGTAAGGATTCAGTTTTACCAAGTTGATGACATGGTAGTTGTCAAGCCCATGTATTGGATGAAAATTTGAATTCAGAGTTAGGCATGCAATGTTTTTTCCCTTGACTAAAATTACCTTTTCTTTCATTTGAGTGTTGTATAATCTTTGTTGCTTTCCCAATTTGTTCTATCTTTGATGCTCTATATGTTTCAATGAAATTTTGATCATTGATTTGAATCTCAATGTTTCAAGTCTAAAGGTTTTTGTGTCTCAAGGAGTCTTGATGATTGACCTTTTTTTTTTCATAGTGGGTTGTGCAATGGATAAGAATGCATAAGAGCATTCTAAGTTTTGAGATTGTAAATTTCAAGAACCAAATTAAAAAAGTGTGAATGTCCAAAAATTGATTGGTGAAAGGCTAAATCCAAGATTGAAACTTACCTAGCAACATGTTACAAAAGTGAATTTGGAGGAGGTTTTTGGAAAGGTCACCAAGTATAGGGCAACCAACATCAACTTGCATCTAGAGACTAACTGCACGCTTGTAACTTTGTATTTTCATATTTATGGCACATCAAATGTGACAAATAACAAGTTTCTTCCATTGGCGGTGAAAGGTTTTGGGTTACATAGCACAAGTGAAAGGTTTCTAAATAAATTGTGCAAAAGTTCATAGTGAAGTAGTAGATAAGATGACGAGAGTTCAAGCTAGTAAGCCAAACCCAATCATGGAATCACATTTACCTTGTGATTATGCCATTTTTATGACTATAAACCACAAGATAATGCAAAAAAGAACATGTTTGCCACTACCATTGATCAAAGAGTTCTTGCAAATCAAGGAGGTGAACACACATAAAATTAGTTGTTTTGATGTTGAACCATTGGCTTCTTTTACTATCAAGAAAACCTACAACCAATTTCATGAGTTGTTACAATATCCACATTGTGCATTTGTGTTTTGTAGAAATTGATGGTGGGTCATGAGCCCATATGTGATCCATGGGGTAACATAACAAGTAGTCAAATTGGTTTTAGTTCTTTTCCCACATTTAGATTTAGAAGTTTAGTTTCACACATCATTGAATTCAAATGATACTGAAGAAATAAGTTATTTGCTTTAAATTTAATGAAAAGATAGACTTTACAATAATTTGTTCCATGTTTATTCTTTTGTGTAATTTTTTTTTCCTATCTATTTCTTAAGTTAATTTTTAAAAATTATATTTTGGCAAGCCCACTAACATCTTAAAGGCAAAACCTAGGTTAAACTTAAACTTAAAGGCTAAGCCTAGACTAAATTTATTTTAAATTTAGGTTAAATGTAGGGGCTAAACCTATAAGCTAAACTTAGAGGTTAAATTGAAAGGCCAAATCTAATTACTAAATTAAAAAGTTAAATTAAAGGCTAAATATAGGCTAAACCTAGGTGAACTAAAATGAACTAAGTAAAACCAATTGTGAGTGTACTTTAATATTGGGTTTAAGAAAAAAAAACTCAATCATTTGATGTTGGATTAAATTTATTTTTGTGATTCATGTGAAAAATCATAATATTTAAAATAATTCATAATTGTAATTATAAACACGACTAAAGACATGACTTCATGACTGGACTTTAATGGTAATCAAATAGAAATGTTTAAGTCATGGATATTATCTTTTAGCATATTGGAAATTTTTTAAAAATATTCCATGTGCATTTATTGTCCATATTAAAATCAATTTTTTTATAGACTTGAATTCTAGATGACTTGGGTAACCTTTTCATTAAAATTTTAGAATGAAATTTTTTCCTAAAGTGAAATTTATGTCATCCTAAAATTTGATAGGTTTAAAAAATTTAAGGTGTGACAATTCTAATGGGTCCACCCAAGGATGTTCATGTGCATATGGTAAAAGGAAACAACAATTTTGATGTTTAAAACATGTCTTTAAATGTTTTAGAACATGATTTAAGAACCATGTCCCCAATGTTGCACAATTTTATTGGAAAGGAATTAATAAGAATAACAATATTTTTTCAACTTGTTATATATTTTAATCACAAATATAATAAAAGATTCTACATGATGGCATAAAATTTTAGTATTATAGAACACCAGATTTTGTGGAATTAATATTAAAATCTTGATTTTTTTATTGAAAACGTTGCATTAATTTTTTAAATATTTAAGTTACATTCCAACGGTTTGGGAGGAAATTGGGGTGACATGAATACCAAAAAAACATTATTTGAGATTTTTAATAAAACTTTGGCATTCCAAATGAAAAATTATCATTTGGGAAGTGTTATGGAATCCTACATTCCTTATCAACTTATATTCAACAAAACATTTTTAAAAAAATCTTTTAATTTTTAACCTTTTTTGCATTTATTGGTTGAGAAACAAAACATACATATCCATTTTTTATTATTTACATTTCATGACATTCATTTTGGCTTACAACACAAGACACAAATGAGTCATGGCTTTTATTATGATACCCTAATCATAAAATTTGTGCCCCAAATGTTAATTTATGTTCTTTTAAATGCACTATGAGAAAAAGGGGTGTTTTGCAATTGGGCTTGCAACTTAGTCACAACAATTCCTTTTCAACTATTACACAATTCCCCTATGATTACAACCATAATCTCACGTTGACATCATTTTTCATCCATTCATCAAAATTTAACATGTGACACTATGAAGATTTTTTGTTAATTTTTTTTGAAATATTGATATCCATCATCCATTATGATTATTCATTTTAGATGGTTATTAATTTTGACACATGGTGCAATCAAAAGTTGCCATGTGACATATTAATTGAATTTTGAAAACATATGTATACATACTTAGGTAGGTCGATACACAGCTATAAGTAAGTAAATTAGTAGTTCCTACATACCAACCTACCTAGGTATGTAGAAAAGTAGGAGTTATTTACTTAGGTAAACAAATAGGTAGGAAGGTAGAACGGTAGGTGAACTAAAAAGTAGTCACATAAATTTTTAGATTTTTTTTTGTGTTTTGCCTTTAGGGTTAAGCTTCTATGAGCTCATCCCAACATGGCACATGTATTTTAATGTAAAAATACAAGAGAAGACACCTCCTTTATATAATTTGTGAAATGAAAATTTGAAGACAAAACATATTATGGGTTAAATCTTTTAGTTGCACCCTAACTATAATTGACTTACAACTTCAAAAAACATTTCCCACATGCTTTGTGTTTGATTTAATTTTTTTAATTAATCTGAATTTTATAATTAATCATCTGACATGTTTATTTGAAATATGTTTATTTGAATTTAACATTTAAAAATTAATTAATTATCAGGATTGATTATATGAATTAATTAATTCAGATGATTAATTATCAAGAAAGTTATTTTGATAATTGATCATATGAATTCAAATGAAACTCAAAAATATTTACTTAGATTGGCAAAATCTATTATCTAAATTATTTGAATTAATTAATCAAATTTAAATAGTTAGTAGTTAGTGAATTTATATAACTAGGTATTAGATAATTATATCTGATTTTAGATATCTATTTATTTATTATCTGAATTAATTAAAAAAATGATTTAAATGAATTCATATGAATATTTTATTATTCAATTTAATTAATTACTTTGTAGTAATTAAATATATTACATATTAATTACAAATTGAAAAATTATTAACAAATAGTTCATTATGGAATATTAAATAATAAGTTCAAGAATTTGAATAAAAGACATCGAGGTATATAAGACATATTCATATGTACACCTTTATTTATATTGAATGTTTAATAAA
>Ga0209208_10002419_pt1 | contig 26693 bp, 15 predicted proteins | sample S1TSphfallax_3_FD_187694 | JGI IMG/M metagenome (GOLD analysis project Ga0209208, IMG submission 187694) | Host-associated microbial communities from peat moss isolated from Minnesota, USA - S1T2_Fd - Sphagnum fallax MG (SPAdes) (version 2) | ecosystem: Host-associated > Plants > Peat moss >...
CCATGAACACCGGCGTCGGGAGTACCTCTTTGAGCATGTCCGTGACCGCCTTCCTTCTCAACGGGGGTGCCGCTGGATTTATGTACTTGGCCAGCAAGTATCAGCCCTCACAGCTCGCTGAAGAGCAACGCACTGCGTCTCGCTTCCATAAGCTGCTGGCTAGGGACATCGAAACCACTTTGTTGATCGATCCGCGGCTACGCAAGGATGCGCACCTGTACATGGAAGAGGTGATGGGCAGACTGCAGGCCCTTGACGTCGGGTTTCCTCTCCCCCTGAACCCCAACGGCCTCGAGAAGTTCCCCAAGGTTGTGGCACCCTCGGTACTTGGCCCTGTTGCTGACCTCACCGAAACGGAAATCCCAGCCAACAACACCAATGGCTGGACCGATGCCATCACGAACGACCTCCAGCGCACAGCAGATAAGCTCCACACATCGGACATCGCCAAATACGTGCGGGCGGCCAGAAACAAGGAGATTCCCAACAAAAGGCTAGCAATATCAGCTCCAGTGTTTGCAGTAATTGCGGCTCTGTTGAGCTTGGTGGGTTGCTGGCCAGGGATTCACTTGGCAGGAATGGCTGCAGCCTGCAGTATAGTAGCGGGATTGGTGAGTAGCTTCTCCAATGGTGGGCAAATTGGAATGATATTTGAGCTATACAGAAACTGCGCTGGTTACTATGCAAAGATGGAGCAAGATATTCAAAGCACGATGAGGGTACCCGTTTGCCAGAGAGAGGACGGAGAGTTGTACCACCAAAAGATTGCACTGCAACTGGGTCGATGTGACCAAATGCCAATGTTTTCATCAGAGGAAAAGACTGCCGGCAAACTCTTCTGAAGAGTTCAGCTTTTGTGAAGAAGAATTGTCCTTATTGGGCCACCAATTTTGCAGCAGTGACCAACAAACAAGCCCATTTTGGAGAGCCAGTAGAGGACTTTCCATAGAGTAGGGGAAACAATGTTGTGAAACAAAGAAAGAAATTACAGAAATTAAAGAGAGAGGTTCGAGTCATTAGACTAAGTGATGCATGCCTGTGAACTCCTCCCATTCCAATATCTAGGTACTGGGTTGATGATTTCCACCAATGTACATTGCACCCCATTTTTTTTATGAATTAACCATCCGGCTCTAAATTTTAATTCCTTTCAAATTTTACAGTGTGGCTGTGTAAACGAGAGAATCTGAATATGGGGTTGGTGTGTTTGGTTTTTGCCAACACCAAAGTCTTACACAAGAATCTGTCGATTTCCCCCTTGAATGTCGCATCTGATGCTTGGAAAGAAAAACAGTACTTGGGACCAAATAGGGTAACATAAAATGCTTATGACGCATGTGACCAAAGGAAGCAAAATTACAGGAGGCGGAATAGTCAGTACACTTATGGTTTCGAAATTCTTCCATCTTTGCTGATTGGACATCCCTGTTTTGAACTCAGGATTTTTGGTTTTTATTTTTTGACACAAATGGACAAATCCATTGCAAAGAAGGAAACCAAAACACATCAAGGCAGGGCGATTGTGAACCCAGGTTTTAATTTCGAGAAGTTGTGGAAGTTTCAAGTTGTATATAGGGACAGAATATTCCTGTCTATTTTATGAGGTGATAATTTTGCAAAATTGCACACAAAAAAGATGTGTTTGATCATCCCTGAATAAACATTACTGCCGGCCTTTAACACCTGAAATAGACGCCCATTTTGAAAACCCATTTGACTTAAAAGTAGCTCTAATGCAAAGAAATGAGCATTAACAAATAAACATTTTATAGTAGAAGCATGTGTGGGCAAAAGGTTCTTGAACTGCAGATTGGTCCAAACCTAGGAAAACTGCTTATCTACAGCATGCTCATATCAAACAAAATGGATGTTTTTTGAAGACCTTAAGGCGATTTGCTGAAAAGTTTGAACAAGAAGGTTTGATTTTACATTGATGGGAAATCATAATATGGATGTTGAAATACACCCTTTTTCTTCTGGAGGTATATGGTACTATTTGTGTTTTCTACTTTAAAACATATAAATGAACACAGCATCACATTCCTAGCACAGTGATACCTCAACACACTTTAAGGTCCACCACAAGTTGGTTTAACATCCAAGTTCTTGTTTTGCAAGAACAATGTTCTGATTTTATGTGGGGTTAACATTGAATTAATGAAATAAATATCAAGCCATACCAAGATGTATTGACCAATTTTCCTTTTTAAAAAGCATTCCCAAAAGGCATCACTTGGAATCAATTGAACAAATGGTGATTACTCCACCAAATTACAGTGATCCGACAACCTTGATCAAGGTTGCCAAAACTCAAAGATGGGCTGCTTTCTACTTTGTGTCATAGTGTGCTACATAACATAGTTGAATAGGCTTGACAAAAAACATATTAATTTAGACATGCTGAAATTTTCAGAAAATATTTTTCTCAAAAATTAAACTTTTTGTGAAGCTTTTCAAATATTCAACTGCAGTGTTGTAAATGATTCAATTCTAAGATTCAAGAATATAAACAAGATATATAAAGTGACAAACATGGGGTCCAAAACAAATTCAAAACAAATGATTATGTGTGTAAATAACTGTACACTAATGAGAGTCTCCTACCCTTTTCAAAATTGAGAATGGTTTCTCAAGATCTCAATTCATGAAATGGGTGAAGTAATGGTTAGTTGAAAACATCATCAATGTGCAATGTGATTCATTTGTAAAGATGTTTCCCAAGAATGAAACCAAATTATAAGGAGAATCCACTTAGTTGGAACAAGGTAGTCTTCATGTAAAACCTGGATGACTAACAAATGAAGTGTTATCATTTGTACTGAAAATGTAGTTTGTAGCACGTTATGTGTAAGGTAACACCGAAGGAAGGGGGCATTCCCAAAATGAGCTACCCCTCAGTGGACAATGGAGGGGTGCATATTTTGCAAATATCCCCCTATAAAATATCAGTATTTTGGAATGCTTCAATCTTGAGCATTACTTGACCTAAAGCACCCGTCAAAACATCTCTAAAAATGTTTTCCCCATGATACCTGGAAAATACAATGGACCCTGCATTTTGATTTTCAAACACCTTGCGCTTTGCCAAGGAAAGATTCCCTTGTCTCTCCAAATACACTAAAAGTCCTCTGCCCATGTTTTATGATAAGCTAATAGAGGAAGCCCATGCAAACCTCACAAAATGAGAATGATGGCACAAGTACGTAATGGGCTCTTTTGTCCCATCACGTACTCCATATTTCAGCTTATCTCTAGCCCTATCACCTTCCAATATCTAAAGCTTCATTACTCATCTCTTTGCATTTACATTAGGGACACATTTTTTCACTTATTGTTCCAAGTATTTGTGAAATATCTTATTCCTTTTGAGACTCCAAACCAGGCCTCACATATACACTTGTCAACCATGTGGTAATTTGATGTGATTCATCCCCCTTGTTAGAGTCCCTTGCACACCAAAGAATTTTGTGCTTCTACTTGCACAAATTTCAGGAAAGCAAAAAGGACAAACACAATTCGGTGACCAAAAAGCAATTTCATTGGGCCATTCTCAATATCCACACAGATACCACTTGTAGCCTCATACATGTGGACCAAAAACATTTACCAAATCCGTTTCATTGTAATTGCATTTTGTATGCTTTTAGTGTGCTTAATAGAACCCATTACCATGTGACAGAATTGCATCTTGGTGTGCAGGCATTCTTGAAATGCCAGCCCTCCTTAGAAATTTCTCATGATCGCTGGTGGGTACCCACTTGGTTTCACAGGAAAAAAAAATTAAAAAGAATTTTAAGTAGGTATTTACATTCAGTAAAAGCCCTTCACAGTAGGCTTTATGGGATTCAGGCCTAGGCTTGGCTCCACCGCGCACGGGCCCTTATTTCGAGGGTGTAACCCAGCACTCGGGAAATTTCCTGGTGTATTTAGAAAGCACCTTCACAACATGCCCTCCAGAAACACTACAAACATCTCCCACAGGTTTCACCCTAGTCAATAATGCCGCCTCAGCACCTTGCCCCTACTAGGGCCGTCTTACACCTAGTAACTCCTATTACTTTGTAAGCTTTGATTTACATGCATGTAATCTCATCAAAACATTTGCCTTGTGCGACATTATGATGTGTAAGGCTCAGGGGTGAGGACAATCCTGAAATACACTGATGAACTCGTCACACAACTTTTCGGTGGTAGGCTTGAGTTTCGTAATGAGCCTTCTTACCCTAAGGGCCCTTATTTTGGGACTTCCCCCCACCTTGGCACCTTCCATTACACTTTACTCTTCGGAGAATTGCAAGAACAGAACCACTTCTATTAAAAAACGATAATGTACAATAGTTAATGGCAAGCATTCACCAGGAGGAATATAATTAACAACGCCTCAAAATTTAATGTTTTCTTGATATTTTCAGGGCCCTGAAGAGCTGCAATCAGAGTCTACTTTAGGTCTTTAGGCTGGGGGGATTGCCAAAACAAGGAACCAAGCTGAAGTTTCACCCTTCCCAAAACACAAACTAAGTCTGATGATTTAAAACCTTTCACAGACCAAAAAAAGAAATAGTTGTGAATTGCAAAATCTTCCAATAACTTATGTAAACCTGCAAATTTTCATCAAAGGAATAATCAAAGTTCAATCAAATGAATCTAGCAAATTGTGAACAGTCTTTTTTTTTTAACAAGACAAAAAGTCCAGTACAAAGGACATTTGCGGGAAAGAATGCACCAAAGCCGTCAGATTTTTTCAGGAATATGTTTTCGGAAATCGCCATATTTAGACAATAAGTTTCAGCAATGTAGCAGGATTCTTAAAAAAGTCGGGTCTGGAAGACTAGGGACTGATACTGTAGGCATTGCACATGAGATTAGCAGTCAAACAATGGCCAATGGGCCACCCCTGTATTCCCTACTCGCTTTTGACTCTCCTTCATCCACGTTAACCCTTCTTTTCAGGGAATATGTGTTTTCCCATTTGACTATTTCCAGCTCTTGCTGTTTATAAAAAGCTCTCCTGCCCCCCCTCAACTTCATTCATCATTCCCAAACTTCCATCTCTTCAGAATTTGCTCTCTCACTGCTCTCTTTCCTTACTCTACCTCAACAACACCACTTGCAGCAGCCTACACTCCCAACACTTCTCCAGCAACAAATTAGTTCCTCATCCACTCCAATTTAGATCCTTTCGTAACCTTTCTTTAGAATTTTACCTCACTTGCTGTTCTCTGGTTGACAGGCTTAGATTCTTCCATAACAAACATTATGGCTTCCTGCAATGCCCTCTCTACTGCCAGTAATCTAGGCTCCCAATTCAGCTCTCGAAACCAATTTGCAGTCGGTGATGCTTACAGCTCTAGCCACTGTGTTACTCCTACTGCTACCCATAATGGTAGTTCCCAGGGTTTGATACAAGTGCCAATTCGGATCTCTAGGAAGGCTGGGCATGGATCAAAGCGTAGCAGGTGTAACTACAGGTTGCTAAGGCCTTCCTGTGCACTCGCCACACCCAGACACACTACCTTTGACTCCGTCGACCGAGACTGGACTTCATTCAATCCAACAACCCCCGGCTCCCCCACATCTCCATCGCAGCGCAATACCAAAGGCTGGACTGATACAAATGGAGTCGAGGATTCTATGCTGGTGGCTCAGTTCCGCAACATCGCCTTAGCGGCCGAAGATCGTAGCGAGATGCATGCCATCATCGGTGTCCAACGAGATAACTGGAACAAGCTCTGCCACATGACTGTCAACATGACCACCATCGCAGCGGCCATGCTGGCCGCCATGAACACCGGGGTCGGAAGTACCTCTTTGAGCATGTCCGTCGCCGCCTTCCTTCTCAACGGCGGTGCCGCTGGATTTATGTACTTGGCCAGCAAGTATCAGCCCTCGCAGCTCGCTGAAGAGCAACGCACGGCGTCTCGCTTCCACAAGCTGCTGGCTAGGGACATCGAGACCACTTTGTTGATCGATCCAGGCCTCCGAAAGGATGCGCACCTGTACATGGAAGAGGTGATGGGCAGACTGCAGGCTCTTGACGTCGGGTTCCCTCTTCCCTTGAAGCCCAACGGCCTCGAGAAGTTCCCCAAGGTTGTGGCACCCTCGGTACTTGGCCCTGTTGCTGACCTCACCGAGACGGAAATCCCAGCCAACAACACGAATGGCTGGACCGATGCCATCACGAACGACCTCCAGCGAACAGCAGATAAGCTCCACACATCGGACATCGCAAAATACGTGCGGGCGGCCGGAAACAAGGAGACTCCTAACAAAAGGCTAGCAGTATCGGCTCCCGTATTTGCAGTTGTTGCGGCTCTGCTGAGCTTGCTGGGATGCTGGCCAGGGATTCACTTGGCAGGAGTGGCGGCAGTCTGCAGTATAGTAGCGGTGTTGGTGAGTAGCTTTTCCAACGGTGGGCAAATTGGAATGATATTTGAGCTCTACAGGAACTGCGCAGGTTACTATGCAGAGATGGAGCAGGATATCCAAAGCACGATGCGGATACCGGTTTGCCAGAGAGAGGACGGAGAGTTATACCACCAAAAGATTGCACTCCAATTGGGTAGGCGTGACCAAACGCCATTGTTTTCATCGGAGGAAAAGACTGCTGGCAAACTTTTCTGAAATGGACCATATTTTATGTGAAGAAAATTTGTCCATAATCGGACACCAGTTTTGTAGCAGCAACCAACAAATTAGCCCATTTTGGAGATCCATAAGATGGCTTTCCATAGAGTAAAAACAATGTTGTGAAACAAAGAAAGAAATTACAGAAATGCAACAGAGTTCACAGATGTCAGATTGAATGATGGATGCCGGAGATCTCCTACTAGACAAAAGTTTAAGCAAATTTTGAAGTCTTAGAATAGGCTTCAGATTTCACCAGTGAGGATTTCACTGTGTAGTATTTACAATGCCCCCAATCTTTTATAAAGTCACCATGTGCTCTGCTTGATCTCCCTCCACATTTCACACTTTCACAAGATAAAATTCCTTTGGGATGAGGTATGAGGATTTTTCATTAATTGGCGAAGTTATCACATCATTGTGGGTGAATTTCAGAGTGATGTAGCATCTTCTCATTTTTTTGCCAAGCTAGAAAGACTTTGCTATCAGGAGGCATTTTGTAAGAATCTTTCAGACTTCGGATTTACAATACTCTGAGCTGTTTGTCAAACAATTCTAAATTTCTCTTCAAACTCAAGGGTTTAGAGTATATGGGTCCCGTTTTCTCAATTTCCATCACTTGTTTTGAAATCCTGTTCTCTGACATTGCTTACATGATGAAATAGCATTTTGCTGGTCAAATGGGCTTTTGCTGCAAATCTGAGAACTATTTCTTCTGAGGATGTTTTTTGGCTAAAGATGTTATCCCCGTGTTCTTAATTTGATTTATATCTGTACAAATAACTGATTGAAATGACAAAAATATAATTAGTAGGCATTTTTAGATTATAATGGACGCTTAATTTGCTTTTTGTTCATAAGGGATTGTAAGAGTGTCTTGCTAACATGGTAGCACACCATTGAACAAGAGTTCCTCATTTGTATAAGCTGCATTCTGACATTTTTATGTCTCCTAACACCTTTTTGCATGTTCTTGGTTACTGGTTGGCTGAAGCTCATAACTCACCCTCTTTTATGTCGCATAACCTGTAAGTTTGGTGCTCCTGTGCAATTGGTTATGCATGCTCTCACCATTTACCAAGTCCTTTCCCAAAGATTCTGTTACAACATATTAAGTTGCATAATTAGAGTCAATTAACATATCAAGATAGCTTTAAGAATGCTATTGTGGGCTTGAACCTTCTTCATGATAGTTGCTGCTTTCCATTTTCCTATAGGCACACAAATCTATCAACACCATATCTTCTAGTCCTTTACTTTGAATTCAAGGCTTCTTCACAAGCATAAGTCATCATTGGACAGAAGAACAATGCTCCTATCAAATTAACAACCATTCATGAGCTCAAGTTGTTTGTCTTTGCTGAACTTTCTAAATCTTCATCATTGTGTTGTCCATAAATTATTGCTAAACCTGCAAAACCTTTTTGCCTTCCATCCATGTTGGTGTTGCTTTGTTTCCTAGTTTATTTCCTTTTCACTCAACCAACAAATGATGCCCTTCATTGGATCTAACTAAAGTTTCAATTCTTGGAGCTAAAATAAATGGTTTTGATGGATTGTCCTTAGTACTTAGTTAGAAGTCTCAAATCTATATGAACAATTCCCAAAGAGCTTTTAACACCTCTTTCATTCAACCATCCCTGGGCAAACCTGATTTGCTTTGCATTCAAAACCTTCATGTCTAGTCCAAATTTTTAAACTCCTTCCACCCTGCATTTAAATTTTTCTTATTCAAATCCATAATTAGTTGAAAGATAACCATCCTCATTGCACCTTAAGCTTACAAGAAACCATAAGACACTCTTCATTATTTTGGTAATGTACAAGCAGGCATCTCAAATGGCATAACCTACCATGTGCAAGGTGAGGCCCAGATGGAGGTGGCTAATATGTGTAATAACATACCTTACACATTTCGAAGGTGCCTCGCACCTACAAAGGCACCAATTTACATAAGGCAAACTAAGGCACCTCCAGATTCTACTTTGTGCTTTACATATATGAAAGTCCTGATCCAGACAGCATTAACCCCTAAACATCATACAGGCCCAAAACAATTAATGCAGCAGAACTTTATACATTGGAATGCCCTTGGGGAGGGCATTTCTAGAACTGGGTCATGCTCATGCGGGCCCTTTATTCTGGTCACACCCTCACCCATGGGCTTTAACCTCATAACCATTTTTTTGGTCCTGTTCAAGCACCTTTCTATCCAATCAGTATAGGATGTCATTTGCCCACATCCCAAGCACATTGTGCATGAGTCTCTTTCTTGGCTTCAACATTTTCCTTCCGTGTTTTGCACTGTCCCTTGTTAACTCTTCCCTTCCATTCCACTTCCAAAGCAAATCCAAGTCCTTTAGTGCATCGTAAAACAACCTGAACTCCATGCCTCTTGACCTTAATCTGGAACATAACCTGACTCTCCTGAGGGTCCTAAAAACTCCTTGCAGCTGTTCATGGGTTTAAGAAGTCATGATTGAGCACCTACCACATATGCCTATATTTCAGTGGGGAGTACCACAGTTCTCTGTTGAGCTGTAGCCACCATTGGCAGAAAGCTACTAGTTGTGCAAAATATCACAGTTGGGTCTTTAGTCGGGTTCTCGTAGATGCAGATCCACTCTCCAATCCTTAACTCCTTGGTAGGATCCATAAGCTCTTACATCCAAACACTAGGAATAGTTTCAATAACCCACTCCCAAATGCATTTCTCATTCTCAAGAAACTTGAACCTATCTCTGACCTTTCCTGACTCCAGGAAGCTCTGATCTTGTGGGTGCACAGATCCCCAACTGTGCATAGTCCTTCCCAGTGCAATGTGGAAGCTCTCAAGATTGAGAAAACAAACTTGCTACCTCTAAAAGTGGAGCCCCACCAAACATTGATCTTCTTGATGGAAATGTTACAAGACACAAAATTTCAACTACTGTAAGAGAGGGTTGGAACAGGATTTTATCCACCATAAATTTCAATGCTCGCACTATTTGTCCCCAGAGTTTGGACCTTGGTGTTAAAATGTGCCTTTTGATAAAGGCCCAACTTAGGTTAGGGCAACACAATTTGTGTTGAGATGGCATACAATGGGTGATCTTGAATCTTTGTAAAGCTTTCAAGTTTGGATCTCCTGGCTCCAATGGTACTAAAACCCACTTACAGCAAGGTTGTGAACGCTCTTCAAGGCCAATCAGAGCTAGTCCTCTAATACTTTTTTGAGCACAACAATCATGTTAATTGATTCTTGCCCTAGTATGGTGTTCGCCTCCAACCCATTGGAAATTGTGCAACGTTGACATGCACCTTTTAACTGCCTTTTTTTAAGCCCCACACCCCCCCCCCAAACAGTAGTAGAAAACCAAAGTCTAGCACCAATATTGCATTAACAATCAGTACTCTTCTATCCAAATGCAAATGTAGTGAACTCCAATATTTCAATTTCTTTTGAATTTTCTTAACTAGAAACTCACTGATTTCTTTGACATCCAAGTTTAGGCTAAATATGATGCCTAGCAACTTAGATAGGTTTCCTTCCCTTGCCCATTTCCACCTAAAGTTTCTCTTCCAGCTAGGTTTTTCCTTCCTCTCTTTGCAACTCTAATAAGCCACAAACTTTTCCCAGTTGATTTCAAGATCAAGAGAAAAAGATCTAACAAATTGACCAGATTCTGAAAGTTTCTTACATCCCCTTTGACTGATATTGTTGTGTCATCAGCATATTATTGTGATAAGGCTTTGATGTTTTGTTCCTCTTCAAAGAAAATTGCTTCTAATGCCACCTAACCTTTCTACTTCCTTAACCATGAAATTGACAACTTCTCTCACCAAAATGAAAAGGTAGGGAGTCAATGGGCATCCCGGTCTTATCCTTCTTCCAATTCTCAAAGTCTTAGCTATGCCACCATTAAGGCATATTATTGCTATAATTGCATTTTTGAATAACAAATCCACCAAATCCACCATCCCAATGAATTCTTTGGCCATGCCCACCTTCTTTAAAGTTATGAAGAGAAATGCCCAACTCACCTATCATAGGCTTTGGCAAAATCCAATTGTAAGAAGACTAACATTTGATTGTAACGCTTAGCCCAATCTTTGGTCTCTTGCACTAGTGCAATATTATCAAGTATGTATCAAATTAATAGAAAAGTTGTTTGATTTGCATATATTGTCTCCAAGAAAATTGGCTATAGCTTCAAGGTGCAAACACGCTAAAAGGTACCAAGGGCATCAAGGTCAAAGTTCTTTCCAAAGATTGCATTTGGCATGTGAGATTCTTATATTTTTTTTAATTTTTACATTTTTTACACCTAGTTTAGGCTTTTGTGCTAAATATAATACTTTTTTATAACATCTTGATCTATATTCTTTATATTATGCATCCATGTTTTGAATAACATAAAAATGAATAACTTTTGTTAAAAATACATTTTCAAAATTCATAATTTGCAAGGTCAAAAGCATGTTTGAAACAAATGTTTTTAAATGAATATCATCAATTTCAACTATTCTTTTTTTCTAATTATCAATATTAAGATTCTCTTTAATTGTGAAAAAGAATGGTGCACATTTGATAACAAAAAAAGATGTTTAAAAATAATTATTTATAATTATTTTAAACATAGGAAAAGCCTTTTGACACATTATCAATTGGAATGAATTTTTGCAAGTAATGGAACCTATATATATATATATAATCTATTTATTATGTCCCCCTTATGATTTTTTTTTTAATTATAATTTTAAGCATTGTCCACACACCCTATGGCTCCTTCTATTATGTTTACACCCCTAACTACAATGCATTTACAAAAATCTTGTGTGAAACAATAAGAAAGTCATGAATCTCAAATTCCCAAAGCATTTTCTTTCACTTTTTTTGAATAAGAACATAATCAAACCTTTGTTAACCCTATTAGGAAAGTGGCCTTCCTTGATTGCTATTATTTTCATTTGAAAAAACCTTCACCTATTATGTCATAGAAAAAGATATAAAATTTTAAAACCACATTAGAGTCTAAGGGATTTGCCTCTGACCATGGAATTTGCTATTGCTTATAGTTCCTCCATGGAAATTGAGGTTGAGATCTTGGGTTCTCAATTCAATTCAACCTATACATAATTATATATATATATTGGACTTGAATTGAGAACCCAAGATCTCAACTTTAATTGCTTAGGGGAGTCTTTTTGGGCATTGTATGGTCTACTATAAAAGTTACAAAAGACTTTTTTTTAACTATTCTTTAATTTCCTAATGCTCTAGTGGTGCCTTCTTCATCTTTTAGAGTAGAAACCAACCTTTTGCAAGGTTTCATTATCATCAAAACAAAGAACTCCTAAATGTTAAAGTTATTTTCGTTTTTCCAACAAATGTTGGCACAAATTCATTGCCTAGTCACTTTAACCTCCTCTATTTTTCGGACTTTGTGTTTTAGATAGCCAACTTTCTACTCTAAATATTTATTTAGAATTAACTTCTGAAGGTCATTTTGTGCAAGCTCAAACTAAAACCTCTAGTCCTTTTCCTCCTTACAAAATTATATTATATTATGCTTATAGAATTATGTATAAAACTTGACAACCTTCTTCATTAAAAAGAAAGCTACATCTTTTGGTTGCACATTCCATATATATTAGATTTGTTATTTCATTTTTTCAAAGTATCATACATTCAATTTCCAAAAAAAAAACCTTGGAAATTCATCCATAACCTTTAATACACATGAAATTGGGTAGTGGTCAAACCTCACCCCATTCCTTTCAGTACGCAATATGAAAACCTACTTTCCTACTTTTCAATGAAACTACCAATGTAAGGTCTATCAAGCCTAACCATAATTCTTTCTTACCCACTTCTTTGATTATCCCATGAATATCTAAGATTGTGTGTAGCCCTTGGAAAATCCTCCACTTCTAAAGTTAATTTAAGTGCCTCCCTGACAACCTTTTTTTCTTTGAAATGATTTTTTCACAAAATGATTTTTTGTCTTTTTTGGCTTCCACCATATGCTTTATCCACCACAAAGTGTCTTACTATAATATTTTGAAATCTTTTCCTCCATGAACTTACATAAATTACTTAACATGTTTGTCAAACTATTAGGAGCATAAACATTAATACATCATAAACCCAGCATTTCACGATTTAATAAATTTGGAAATCATGCAAAATTCATTCATTCATAATTCATACATTTCACACACTAATCTCATGCGTTGAAAACACACATGACACATGGATTTATAAAAAGATGCAAAATTTGTGTGACATTTATTCATTTATAAATGTTACTTCATCCATCAACACATTTATTCATGTGCCAAACATGTTTTCAACCCATGTTATTCATGAGTGCAAATAGGATAACATGAATCGCACCTACCTGCTTTTGGAATTGTTTTTGGAAGAATGTTTTTTTAAATATATATTTTTAAATCCTCAAAATATTCTTTTAAAATATTTTTTTAATTTTTATATTATTATGTCAAGGTTTATATAAAATATTTCAAAATATATGTAATTTTCAGAAGTCTTAAAGTCTATTTATAAATCCTTTTAATGCTAAAAACATGCATTACAATGTTTAATTAATGAGTGATTTAGAAAATAATTTTTTCATCAATTTTTTTTCAAATTAATTCACATGTTCCAATGATATATTATGAACCTTATTATATATAAAAATTGCATACTTTCAACATCAAATTAAATTATCATCTAAATGTGAAAAATTAAGTATGTGTTCCACTTGTTATGGCTCTTGTTAATGTGACTATAAAATGTACAAACCTATGAATGAATGAATTTCACACAATTTTCATTATTAATTCATCACATACTAAATTTGTGATGTAATGCTTAGGTCACCATAAGACAACCCCTTCATTTTAAACAACTACACTTTGTTACTTCCTAAGGTCCAACAATCTTTGATAAACTTGGCCCACTTGGGATCCATAAGATTGCAAGTCCTTGCTTTACCCACCTTATTTTATCTCTGTTCAATTATATATATTTCCTTTGCCTTTGAAATCCACTATTGTGCCCTTGCCCTAAATCTAATTTCTTACATTTGCCACATTTTCATTCGGAAGTTTGTGTTCTAAGAGGCAAATGATGTCTATTTAAGGAATATTCCTCCTAAAAGATGCCTTAACAAATATAAACCTTTCCATCCATGTTCAATCAATAAACATTGTAAGACTTGACAAATATATCTTCATTAGGCATTGTTAAAATAGTAAATTAGATGTGGTCAAACTTTGAATTACTATTGGTTATTAATGGATTCCTAGAATTTTGGGTTTGCAAATGCTTATACTAATGAATAATGAATCTTTCACCAATTTTTGGGTTGACCTTCATTATTTTTTCCCACTAATTTAAGATCTAATGAGTTTAAGCATATTTTAATTGCACTTGAAGGTCACATGGTAGGTAATGTGCACCGAAGAATTTGAACAATTTGTTTGTGGGAAGAGAAATATTTAATTTTAGGATTTAGATCGTCGGCTGGAAGATCACAAATTGTATGGGCAAAGTTTTTTTGAAAACATTGACCCTCTTCACTTTGACAAGGCATATCTTGCTCATTATTTAACCAAATCATGTACAATTTTTGTGTCATTGGAAGTGATAGGTAGAGGGCTACAATTATTTTTTGAACTTAAAAATTAAATTCCAATGTGTGGGGATTTGACCTCCTTAGAGCCACTAATTGTTCATTGATAGGCATAGTTACCCTAGTTTTTAATTTGAACTATTAAAAAACTACTTCTAAGGAAATAACATTTGGTTTTAACTTCACCAAGTGGAAACAACCTAGGGTGTACCATAGGAAGTGATAAGGTGGCATTGACCACACATATTTCACAACAACTAAGGTCCAAGGAATCGTTTTTTTTGCATTATGCAGAAGTCATTCCACCAATTCAAAACCCTAACCCTAAACCCACCAAACTCAAATGTCGTAGGTCTTTAAAGGTGAAGGAGATTTCAAATTTAGGTACCCCTAGGAAAGTTCCTCCTTTGATTGCAAACATCACACTATCCATTTTGTAAGAAATTGGTGTGAACAATGAAGAAGCATGAAACTTTGACATTGCATAGAAGCTTTGCAACCATCTTGGATGCAATAAGAGAGAGGAAAGACCACAACACTAGCCAGAATCCTTAGCTTCCAAAACATCGCCCCCGTTAGTCACCCTACTCCCTTGCTCCATAGCTCGAACCATTCTCTTCCATACAAGAGTAAAACAACAATCATTATGCTAATCCCTAAACTTTCGCATAAACTTAAAAACAAGCTTATCAACACAACAAAGCTTCCTCCACGAAACCTCTCTGTGAAAAACAAAACGACAAAGGGTAATATACAGAGTGTGTTGAATAGGCTTGTGTGAAGGTTTGCAGGAGAAAGCTATATGGCCAATAAAATTGCTGGATTTAGAGATCTGAATTTTTTTATTAGTTATCTTGAGTGAACTAAGATTTAAATGTGTAATAAGGTTTGTGAGAATTTTAGAGGACCAATGGAAATGGTAGAAAGGGACCACTATTTTCAATGTTTGGCAGAATAGGTTGTGTATAGACCTGAAATTATTATTTTTTAGCCAATGAGATTGCTTAATTTGGTGGTCTGAATTTGTATTCTTTAGTTAAAGTGAGTGAATTAACAGTTGTATGTGTAATATCTATTTCCAGACAGGCTTGTAGCACATTACATTGTGCCTTTCTTGGCCTTGCCTACCAAGGCAGGGATATTATGTTTATGAAAAATTGGCCAATTTTCGACATCACAAAAATTGAGAAAAGAAACCTGGCATGTAACCATTCCGCCACGAGAATCGATCCCTGGCCCAGTTCCTGTCCCTGAGGCTAACTCTGCGGTTTCTTCTTTCTTTCTTTCTCTCCCCAAATAGCCAAGTTCGAACCAAGTAGGTAGGTAAGCTACTTACACCTGGTCATAATTCTAGTGGGCAAAACGGCTGAATGACCGGGTTCCAAACGCTTCAGAACGTTCTGGATCCACTGGCACGTAGCCCGGCGAACCCAGCCGGCCCCTTAACCAGTACAACGACCGTCGTGTTACGCGGCACGGGTCGGTGGCCGATGGACGGGCAGGCGGGCGGTCGGGTTTGCGTCAACACGGTTTGCTGTGGATGCTGTTTCGGGCAGATGGGGGCAGTTGTGGCTTTGCTGCATAAAGCTCGTGCACCTCTGCTTTTCGTCTCTGTTGTTTTTCTCGCTCTCGCTTCGCGTCCCTGGAGTTCTCTCGCTCTCTATTTTGCTTGCAGAGTAGTGTGAGGACGGTTGTTTGGTGTGTGTTGTTGTGTTTGCATCGTCTGTTTTCTTCGGCTTCGTGTTTGGAGAAGGTTTTTTTTTTCCCTCCAGTCGTCTTTGTGAACCTGCAGGGTTTTTTTTAGGGTTTCGTGCAAAGATGCAGATCTTTGTGAAGACCTTGACGGGCAAGACCATCACGCTGGAGGTGGAGAGCTCTGATACCATCGATAATGTCAAGACTAAAATCCAGGACAAGGAGGGGATTCCTCCTGACCAGCAGAGGTTGATCTTTGCTGGCAAGCAGTTGGAGGACGGTCGGACACTGGCGGATTATAATATCCAGAAGGAGTCAACCTTGCATCTCGTGTTGCGGCTGAGAGGAGGTATGCAGATTTTCGTCAAGACCCTTACTGGGAAGACTATCACTCTGGAGGTAGAGAGCTCTGATACCATTGACAACGTGAAGACCAAGATCCAGGACAAGGAAGGAATCCCTCCTGACCAGCAGAGGCTGATCTTTGCCGGCAAACAATTGGAGGACGGCCGTACTCTGGCGGATTACAACATCCAAAAGGAGTCTACTCTACATTTGGTCCTGCGTCTGAGAGGAGGTATGCAAATTTTTGTGAAGACCCTGACTGGGAAGACCATCACCCTGGAAGTGGAAAGTTCTGACACTATTGACAATGTTAAGACCAAGATTCAGGACAAGGAGGGGATTCCTCCAGACCAGCAGAGATTGATCTTTGCAGGAAAGCAGCTTGAGGATGGCCGGACTCTGGCAGATTACAACATCCAGAAGGAGTCAACCTTGCACTTGGTTCTTCGGTTGAGGGGTGGCATGCAGATTTTTGTGAAGACTCTAACTGGAAAGACCATTACTCTGGAAGTAGAGAGCTCTGATACCATCGACAATGTGAAGACCAAGATCCAGGACAAGGAAGGAATTCCCCCTGACCAGCAGAGGTTGATCTTTGCTGGCAAGCAATTGGAGGACGGCCGGACTCTGGCAGATTACAACATCCAAAAGGAGTCTACTCTGCATTTGGTCCTGCGTCTGAGAGGAGGGATGCAAATCTTTGTGAAAACCCTAACTGGCAAGACCATCACACTTGAGGTAGAAAGCTCTGACACTATTGATAATGTGAAGACCAAGATCCAGGACAAGGAAGGAATTCCCCCTGACCAGCAAAGGCTGATCTTTGCTGGCAAGCAGCTGGAGGATGGTCGAACTCTGGCTGACTACAACATCCAGAAGGAATCTACTCTTCATCTGGTTCTTCGTCTCAGAGGGGGTCAGTAAATGTGGAATTGAGCAGAATTTACACAATGTGTGCAGCAGAGGATTTGTGCAACAGTGTGCCCAGAAAGCAGAGAAAGATGCAAAGTCTGTCTAGTGGTTCATTGAAAGCGATGTTCATTGACTGAAACATATCAATAAAATGCCTTGCATTTCCTGTTATGTATGTGGGTGCTTTTATTTCAATTTCTCTTGACTGCTGGATGCTATGATAAACCAGTACAGTGTTTTCAATCATTGCTGTGGTGTCAAGAGTTGAATTTGAGATTTGTACAGTTCTAGATTACCGTGTTTGACAGGCAGATCTGGTTATTGATTGAGAATTCTACATGGCAAGGTTGTGGTGTTTTGACAGGCATATCTGGTCATCAATTGACTAGCACATGAGTAGCAAATCTTCTTGATATCATGTGTTTAATTATTCATTAATGTCTTATCTTACTCAAACCTTCAAATCTAAGTGTGCATATTTAGTTGGAGCCCAAATGAATATAGCATATAGTTTTCTGATGTTCAAATCTCTTCAATGAAACTCTCTTTGGGTCATGCTGATGTTGTAGAGTTTTGTAGCACATATCCAAGATTGTATCTTTCATGGCAAGCTCATATGTTTACAAAAATTCTGCTGCTCATTCGTGACAATCTTGCACTTGGAAATGTCTTTGGCGGAAAGAATCATCTCATGCACTTCCCTCACCAAGAATTCAGTCCAATCTTAATTGTTTGTTGGCCATGGCAAGATCTTCTCCCTGGGTGAAGAGATTTGGTTCTTTTTCCTTTTATCTTTTTCTTTTCAACTTCTTCAGTCAATTTATGTATCCCCTCCCCACCACTGTCAATCCCTTTCCACTCGTTCATTTTCATGTAGCTTTAAAAGCTCTCCTCTCTTTTTTCTAACAGGTTGCACTACATGTCATGACGATGATGTTAAAAATAAAGAAATGCTGGAAAAACAAGGTGGAGCTCTTCGTGTGTTTGAGGGCCAAGCTCTCCAGGGTGATAGCCTAAGCCTGGAGGCCAAAACTAAGGAATAGCTGGGAAAAATGTTCCTTACCGCCTTAGAAAAGTGGAAGGTTCTTTCCTATTCAAGTTAGAAGCTTCAGAGTGAAAGGTTCAAGATTCGATTTTGTTTCAAAGGGACATTAAAGTTATCCATAAAGTAAGAAAAACACAGCACCAGAACCTTGAGTTTTGGTCATACAAAGGGTGAGATTAAAGAAAAACCTGCAAAAGAGTACATTAGCACTCAACAGGGTATGAAACACAGAAAACCATCAATTTTGGTGGTAAACTGAGTTTCACCTTGTCTTTCCTTATTCCTGAGCGCCTCCACTGGTGCTAGGGTAAATTGGCCAGTCATAGTACACTTAAAAACACAGAGAAACTTTGTGATCTTGGAAGACCTCGGTTGCCTCTAGGGTCCCAAGATGAGTTATAGAGGAGCTCTGGGCGCACCTAGTGCGCTTTAGATCGTTGGATTTGGACAAGATATGCAATAAATATGGCCTCTGGAAGCTTGCAGTCTCATTGTCCCAAAAAAAAAGTCATGATTGAACATTTTTTCTATCTATGTTCAAGCATTGGAAATCTTAACAACGAACACCTTTGCACTGACACATGTCACAAATCCACCCTATCACCAAACAATCTCATGCTCAAATTAATCATGTTCATTGAAAACCTAAACACCTTTATTCAAGGGTTGAAATTAAAACCCTAAAAAAAGGCAAAACAATGTTTAGTTATCAAACCCTAAAGGTTTGTTAAAACCTAAATTAGCCGCCACTCTCCAATGTGGCACCAACCTAAAAACCCCTACCCCCCTCCCCATTCCATCTCCTTTCCACACATAGGTCAGATTCCCACGAGATTCCCGCGATTGTGTTGCCCGTCCCCTCTCCGAGCTTTTCTCTCATTCATCTCCTCTCTATGCGCAACCCTTGCACTTCAAGTCCTACTCGATTTCCTCTCTGCACTTAGGATTCCCCTAAGTTGATGCTTGCTCCCCCTTTTCTCTCTTCTTCGCACATGAGTTGGGCTCCTTCTGATTCAATTATTATTGTGTTGTCCGTCTCCTCTCTGTGCACAGGTCAGGTTCCCCTGATCCAACTCTCACTCCCATGTCCATCTTCTCTTCATGCACGGGTCGGGTTCGGCTCAACCCAGCTCTCACTCCCATGTCCGTCTCCTCTTTGTGCATGGGTTGGGCTCCTCCTGACTTGATTCTCGTTCACCATTTTGTGCTACAAGTACCTGAGTGTGAAGCTCTAGCATGTGCATGAATCTCATGCAAGTAGGTAGGGCCCAATTTCAGAGATTGAAAGGAGCTCGAACCTCCCTAGTTTGAACTTTTTGCTCAAGTTTTTTTACAGCAAAGGGGTGCACAACTTGGTTGTTTGGTTCTTTTATTTTGATGTCCCTTTGCCAATTAAGAGATCACTAGAGTGGAGCAAAATCAAAACATGTCTAGTTGTTGCTTGTTATAGGTCTAGTTTTTCCCATTTCATTTGTTGCAACTTGGTGCACCGCTTGAAGTAGGCTCTTCTGCATCTTCCAAATTGGTGGCAATTGAACTTCACCTTACCCTTCATTGATTTCAACTAAAGTGTTACTCTTTAGCTCAAAGTTCATCTTCACTAACTGAAAATTTCTACTCTTTATTGTAATGTACTTACATTTGGGTTGAAGATGAGCATAGATGTAATGGAGAATATACGTTTATGTAATGGGGATTATTGTGATGATTTTGATTGTACATAATGTTAGTGGTTTAGCTTTCAAGTAAGTGACTAAAGTGATTTCCACGAATGTATAAATAACTTTATTTACTATTGAATCAAACTGTTGTGGTTGTCAGTGGTGCTACTTTGACTACTTCAATGTAAAAAAATGTATGTAAATTCATTTGACATTTTGGAATTACAAGATTGGAGATCCTTCAGTCTTAACATCACCAAAAAACATACAGCTGCTAATCCAATTGAATATGTCTACAATGAAAGATTTGTAAAACAATCATTCCTATATGGAAAATTGCATGTAAATTTACATCACATCTACAATTATTGGATCATTGGAGATCCTTCAATCTTAACATCACCAAAAAACATTGTTCATCATCAAAAGTAACTATTACTCCTCCTAGTTGTTCTACCTTAACAATAATTGTTCCTCTTGACTTTTTGCTCATCATTAACTGCACCTACTCTTTCTCTTAGTTATTCCAGCCCAGCAAAAGTTGTTCCTCCTCTTAGTTTTCCCACCTTAATAGTTGTTCCTTCTTTTAGCTATTTCATGCCAGCATTAGATATTCTTCTTGATATTCTATTCATCCTCAATTATAGTTGTTCCACTCGTTAGCTATTCCACCCTAATAGTTTAACTATCCATTTGTGGGTATTGCAAGGATGCTATAATTTCCCTTCTGGCTCGAATTCATGCCAAGGTTCGTTGTTAATCTTGTTTCTACACTTGTGTTATTTCACCAAGATTCACACCCATGTATCCAAGAGGGTGAGCCCATAGACCTACCTCAAAATTAGAATGAAATATGTTTCTTACCTCTCTAACTGTTGAGGATGACCAAGTGTAATGAAATTAGCTCATTGTTTTACAAGTTTTCTTTAAGTTAGTTTTTCAATTACAGTTAATAATGTAAGTGTTTTTCTTGTTTGCTTCTCTTGTCTTTCTTTCCTTTTGCTTTCTTGGATCCGCTCTGCTGCCTCCATTGTTTTTTGTTGCATAATCCTCAAATATTCTTCTAAGGTTACAACATGGCTTTGAGAATAATTGACTAATGTTTTTCTTCTATTAATCCTTTTTGCAGGCAAATGTGGCAATGAGAGCAAACCATGACACCCCTGTTCTGATGCCACTTGAATTGAATTTTTAAAATTTCTAAGCTTTGCAATTTCATCTAATGAAAATTATGCCAAATTTTCAACTATGTTATCTGACTTTATTATAAATGCATGGTCAGTGACTATAAGAATTCTAGGCATGTTCACATAATACCTAGGTTGATCTTCAGACAGATTAACAATATTTGGAATTTTTATTGTTGAACCTATGTTGATGAGTTCCTTTACAGCTATATGTTTAGTCTAGTCTTCTTCACCATCCTCCTGCTTTGGTTTTTATTCTTCCCTAGCTTGATTCTACAATATGTATAAAATATTAAGGCCAATTTTTGAATCCATAGCCCTAAGGTTAAATGGCTAGATCCTTGTACCTTTGAACCGTAATGACGCGCCCTCAAGTTCCTTGTTAGACCCAAAAAGGGTCCAACTATGTTAAAAAGCAGAAGTAGTTGGAACTTGGTGTCACTCCCAACTTCCAGCACTAAAGGGGGTGAGAGGGGCATGCTGAAAGCTCCGAGATTAGACTACGCAGAGGGAAAACTTATTTAGTTACTCGGTCCTGCATCAAAACCAACCAACAAGTTGGTTAGTTCACATTTAGAATCACTCTTGGTGTTGGGACAAGCCACGGGCAACACGGACTCAATTAACTCACCACAGCCCGGACTCGGGGGAAGCCACCACCTTCCCCCGTATAGTATTCTTTACATTGCTCCGCGGCACCCGCATCCAAATGGCTTTTAGTCCCGGGACTCCCAAAGAGGAGTCCCAAAATTATCTCGGTTTGGACTCTCATGACTTTGGGAGCTCATAACTCCCAACTCAGACCTTTGATTGGGATGAGGTCTAAAGCAAACTTGTAGCTCTCCTCAAGAGCTTTCCAACGGTGTGTCCCACTCTACCTACACACACCGGAGTCGGGTCGATTCCCGACTTTTAGTGGTTGGGAATCAAACTGCCAATTCGACTCCCGGCCTTTCTTTCGACCATAACTTGTGCTACAGATGTTTGAATGGCTCATGTGAGGCCATTTTCGACATCTACACTTCAAGACCTTTCCAACAGTATAAAGAACACATCAAGGCGAGGTGTTTTAACCCCTGCAATCGAGCTCTGAAGTTTTGGGAGTCCCAGAGGACTCCAAGTTCCCACTTTTGGGAGTGCAAGTCTCATCCCCACACTTGCTTCAAAGTGGGGTTGCAACACCTAACATGATATTTTGTCTTGTAAGTGCTAGGTCTAATGCTTTATCTACCCACCCTGCTAATGTTATCTTATTTGGTTCTATGTAATTCCTCCTAACCATTAATATGTCTCTTTCCTTTCTAAAAGCAATTTTGAAAGGCTTGAACCAAGCCACATCTAAAGGTTGAAATGCATGAAATGTATGTGAAGGTAAAGTAATCATATTCAACCCAAACTCTTGAACTTGTTCAATTGTTTCAAAGGTGACATGAAATCCATGCCCATCCAAGATGAACAAATGTTTATTTGTTATAGAAATTTCACTTGGTATACACCTTTTGAAAAAAGACAAAAACTCTTTGAAAAGGAAAGCAATCATCCATGCCTTTGATTGCATAGCCATATAAGTCCTTAGTTTGTAGAGTTGTATGTAATCATCATGTATCTTTTCTCCTTTAAATATGTAAAACCTTAACAATGTTATTTTTGTTGCATTGACCACACAGTTAATAATTAACCATTCCTTAGATTTTTGGATAGTGTTGTACACCTAGTGTGAACATCATTTTGCAAGAACCCTTGCTCTTAATTGTTTTCTAATTTGGATGCATGTTTCATCATAATTCCAAATATGGTATGTAGCATAGTTGTGTTTGTTGTAAAGGGACTATAAGTTTTGGTAGAAACTTTGGCAAGATTGAATTGTCAGCCCTTGTGCTTAGTTATATCCAATCCTTCAACTTGATGAATGTTAAGTTCAAGATGTCTCTTCTTGAACCAATACCACCAAAAGCTCCCTAATACCCCTCCTTGAAAAGGTGTTGGCCTTGTTTGAGTCAATTACACCACTTTCATTTTTAACTAGTGTAAGCTAATTGATAGCCCAATCTTTGCATAGAAAAAACCCAAGCAACCACAACCTGATCTTCTTTTACTATTAGCACATTTGCTGGTCCACATTTCCTAGATTTTGTTTTCCCATACAAATGATCAAATAATGAGGTAATAGGTATGTTCCAATGCCTACTTGCCTTATATAATGAAGTTGTCCCATTTTCAATTGCATCCATGGCCTCCTCCAATGCTTCATTGGTCCATTTTCCTCTAGTGATTAAAGGATCACATCTATTATTTCTTTTTTTTTTTAATGGTTCCTATCCGTAAGATGGTGGGACATTTTCCTTATATTGGTTTAGCTCCTCCTACAATCGTCTTCGCTTCCTACTAGGTACATTGATCATCATGATTTAGATCACCCTAGTCCCAACCTACAACACATTTGGGGTGTGTTATTTGGCCTTATAAGAGGTACAAACTTGGATCTTTTGTATTCTGCCCATATTTCAAGGAAGGATGATAAGTTAGGGTTTGTCTAAAATGTATATGTTTCTAGTTGTTGGGAAGAAGTTATCAATGCAATAAAACTATTCAAAGTCATCCCAAACTAAATCATGGTCTATTGTTTTTGTATAATCAATAGGTGCGTACAACAAATTATAATTTCTTGCAGCTGGATCAAATCTATTTCTCTTGCAACTACCTAGATTGTATCTTCAAATTATGGAACTTTGCACCCAGTGGTAACATAAAAACTTCTTGAATTTTTGGTCCTAAAGTTGATTTATGGCAAGTTTTTTTAATTGTCCTTCTACATCCATGTCTAAATCTTTTTTTTTGATAGCATTAGGATTTAATCCTTGATGTTCAAGTTGTTGTAGATCTTCAATGGCTACTCTACTATTCAAATTCTATTAATCTACTTCTAGTTCTTGTAGTTCCTTTTTGGCTATTCTAAGATGCCCTCCTTGTTCTAGTTGATATGTTAAAACTTATGTTTCTGATTTAAAACTTTCTACGACTCCTATGTTATTTTCCCTTTGCTGGTCTAGCCCATATGCTTTCAAAATGTTGGTGAAAGATTTCAGACTATCTCTTTCACAATTTGGAAGCTTTGAAATGCTTAAAGAATTTTGCTTGTGAATTTGAAAAATAGGATTATGATACCAAACCTTGCCTTGTGAATTTGACAAATTAATTCTGGTGGGAATTGGATGTGCTTGAATTTGGGGGGAAATTAGAAATCTTAATTAATGTGTACCTACTATTCTTGCATTAGATTCTTATAAACCCTAATCCTTGTTCATGGTCAATTGTGTGCTATTTCACATGACCTTTGCACCCCATCACCATGGTGATACTCATTTTAATGTGCACTCCAATTGTTTATGGCCAAACATTCATTCATGTTCCAAACTTGGGGTTGGCGTAAAATTGGACCATTTTTTTCCCATGACCAAACATTAAAAATACCCATCATGTTCCCCCCCCCTTGCATAATGAAAATCAACTCATGGCCCATCACTAAACTAAATCCTTGTAATATTATTCAAATTTTTTACAAATGTGCCCACCTAAACCCCTAATACCAAACACTAAAATTTGATGGTTGGTCACTAATATGAGAAATTTTAAACAATTTTTTTTTAAACCAAGCATTTGGTAATGGGTTAAAAAGACAGTGCCTAAGAACATTTTTTTGTCCTAACATAGGTTATTTTTGCACTACATGGGTGCTCGGTGATCAGCCTTTATTTGGTGATGGGCCAATTTAATAAAATGTCTTTACTTTGCAAATACCATTAAAAGAAGGGATAGGGAGTGAAAGGAGGCCCAAAGACAAGGTGAAGACAAGGTGACTTTACAAATAACTCTATTTTCCCCCATGTGATTGGAAATGCCTAAAGAAAACATGAGAAATCCTAAACAACAATCTTTTTTTGAGGAATTTTGAGATGTACACAAAGTGGTGATGATCCATACTAAGATTTAGCTAAAGTGGCCATCCTCCACACATTTATTATTTTTCACTTTCAAAGCTTAACTGCATTTGCATTAATATCCTGTGGCATGCTAATAGACCAGCATCCAACTATCAAATAGGTAAGCTAGTTATAATTGATAGGTCTTTTTTTTTTGAATTTTTTGGCTAACAGTTCTTAATAAAGAAGTTTTAAATTGCTACTACATATTTTGGTTTCTTAAAAAGCATATTTACACCCTAAAACTTTTTAACTTTTCTTTGATAAAATATGAATATCCAAATCTTTTAGTGTATAAAAACAGCAACATTTTTTAGTTCTTTTGGCTCCTCAAACATTTGCTTTGATGTTTTGGCTTCATGCTAAGAGTACACAAAGTTTTATTATGCAAAAACCAACAACTTTTCAACAATTGCAAAGCATTGTGATTATTATTTTAGACCAAGTTTTTGTCACTTGTGGAGGAATTGAGTTTCTTGAATTACTCACTGCAACATATTAAATGACTTACACCAATTGTAAAAAATGCCTCTTATCAAAATTGAAAGCATTAAAAACATTAAAAAACACATAGGTGCTCTTAGTACTTACAAGTTATAATTGATAATTGAAAGTTAGACACAAAAACCAGACCTATTAAATAATACTCAAAATTGCACATGCAAAAGGAATGAAAAAATTCAAAACAAGGAAATGGGTTTAAGGAAGTGGATTATGGGGCCATGCCCTAATTGTAATAATCCCCATTGTGAAAATGAATTTGAAAATCACTAATCCAAGAAATGCCACCATAGTTGTCAAATCCATGAGTTAAAATTGCAAGTTGCAACAAAATTTTTAAAATTGGATTAACATCATGAAAACTAAAAAGATTCATGAAATTTTGAATGGTTGGTCAATTTTCAAAGAATACAAGTACATCAAACATCATGAAACACCATACCACTTGTTTTCATTTTTTGAAGACCCAACAGCCTCCTTATATAAAAACTCTACCAATGTGAAGAATTTTTGTTAAAACATCATCATAATCATCAATATATGTAGACTCAACCTACTTTTCATCCTCCAAGTTGTCCAAAACAAAGAGGTTACCAATCTTACCAAGCTTGAAATATTTAAACAAATTATGACATAATATTTTAAAACTAAATATTGTGTTCCATAACCAAGTCAAGGAGTTAATATCAAAAGGAAGTTCCATAGTAGTTGTTGCCTAGCTTTCCATCTAGTGATTTTTTAAAACCCTTGTTGAATGTCAAATGTTAAAACAAACATCATTTCAAACATGTTGTTTTCCTTGCCACTTGATTATATAGCATGGACCATGCAAAAACTTGAATAGTGTTACTTCAAGATTCCAAGATATTTTTGGAATCTTGGAGGCTTGCTTGCATCCTACCATTGCTAGAATTTTTCCATGCCCTCATTAAATTTGCACAATTGAGGGATGTCTATGTGTGTGATATGATGGCAGCTATTAAGATAATATGTCAAGGTGACATCTTATATATGAAAACTTTTGGGGATGAGAAATGAAGCAACCCCTAAATCCACCCGAACCGTCATTCGTCCATGTCGTCCCTCTGTCCATCCGTCCAAGGGGGGGGGCCAGCACGGGG
>Ga0209208_10002421_pt1 | contig 26682 bp, 22 predicted proteins | sample S1TSphfallax_3_FD_187694 | JGI IMG/M metagenome (GOLD analysis project Ga0209208, IMG submission 187694) | Host-associated microbial communities from peat moss isolated from Minnesota, USA - S1T2_Fd - Sphagnum fallax MG (SPAdes) (version 2) | ecosystem: Host-associated > Plants > Peat moss >...
GGATGGTATTGTATGAAGGAACACATTTGATGCAACATGGATAATGTGAAAGAAAGGAGATAAAGTGGAAGTTGGGCCAAGCCAATAAAGTTGCATTACATGTTAGCAAGAATAAACTATATTTTGAAGTATGAGAGGTCTGACATATCAAAAGGTTAGATATGTTTACTTAAATATGTTGGAATTAAACTACGCCCATGTGACATACACATGGGATAGACTATATGTTTAGTAGGTTGGGGTTTTTAATTGATGTAATTGATCAAACATGATGACTATACATGTGAAAAAATGGTAGGAATATCTATTCAAGATGTGTATTGAATGGCCAAAATAATGGCAATTATTGGCATGATGAATACCTAGTCTAAAGGTTTCCAACTATAGCAATGAGTTTTCAACCAATTTGCGGTTTGTTCTTTTATTTGCAATGGTTTGGATCAAGTTTATTTTGAAATTGTTGGATTGATCTCTTGATGGCCATAGTAACTCATTTTAACCCTATTGCAGAACAAGTCTTGTAACAATATATATAATATATGGACGTTTGTACTACAACATGTTTGCAAGTTGAAAGCTAATAGAGATCTTATTTTTCTAGCTTAGTTTGAATTTGAGAATCCTAATAACACATATTTTATGGGAATTATCTTTATGTTATACAAGTATTCAAAGCTCTTGAAACATTTGAATATGGTGTCGTTAGTTCTAATTAGGTATTGGAAGTCCATTAACATTGTTGGTGGAAATGGGCGATGCATGTAATGAACATTGAGATTGAAAAAAAACAAGGATTAGACTTACTCATGAGGCTACGGAGAAAGTTCATCATGCCATTATATGAAGGAGCAAAAAATTGCGGTTAAAGGAGAGAAAAGAAACATTAGAATAACAAGTACGGGAAGCCTTTGAACAAGATGATCATGAAGATGATACCAACATTAATCGAACTGTTACAATATATGCAAAAAAGATGAGCCACATCTTACATGCATCTACAAGTTATAGGGGTGAAAGATTCCAAAAAAAGGTGTTTGAAAAACTATTATGTGAGCCTTTCTTAAATGGTGTGATGCTGAATTTTTTTGTCAATCGCAAAACATTGCAAGAGTGCACTAGAATTTGTAGTAGTTTAACTTTTGCTTGGAGTGATTTAAAGTATGGCAATGGGAAAGACCAATATTTAACCTAAAATGTTGTAGAATTGTAGTGGTATCAACAAGTGATAACAAGAGTGTAAGAACAATTGGAAGATGTGTGGGTCTCAATAAAAGATCTTTAAAGATAGTAGTGCAATGCATGAAACTTTTAGAAATCAAAATAACTGGAAAAAAATGGGCTAAAGGTGACAAGAAACATAGGAGAGATGTTCCCCCTGAGATAACTATTGTTATTGTATTAGAATGGTGGACATATGAAACAAGGGTCTCACCCAACAAAAAAATGGTTATTACAAACCTCATTGCAAGAAATGTGAAGGAGATGCATGCAAAGCATTATATGCAAAAGAATGACGGAAATTCTTTGATTCATTACTATTCATTAAATTTACATTCATGTGATAAGTAGTTTAGAATTGGAACATTGGTGCAATGTGTGAGTGCTCATCTAATCAATTCCTTAACTTCTGTCTTTAAAGGTTTTATCAAATGCATTGTGGAAAAAATCAAGACCATGTGAATTGAGTCATGCACTGTAAATGTGTGGGTCTTGATAAGTCACATATTTTCTTTTAGAATTTTGCACATATGATGATGGTAGATGCAATCTTGCATTGAGTTTGATCTTGGACTATTTCAATACTCCTAGGTAAATGGATGTCCTACACTAGTTAGTCCTTCATGATGATTTACTCTTGCATAATTGGGTTGATTCTTTGACTATAATGTAGGTTATTAAGAGTCCTAGGTAGCATAGTCCTGCAATTAGGTTGATTCTTAGACTATTCATTCAAAGGCCATATTAAAATGTAGGAAGAACATTGGTTTAACTTTCAATTCACAATCCTAGTCCATATTATGTATATTGTAAAACCTAATTATGACCTTCGAGATGAACATAGCCAACGCTTGTGGATTGAATATTTTTACTATATTAATGATGATCATAAACATGATAATCTATTTGTATAGAGATGCTTGAACCTCCATTAGGCCCATCTTTGTGCACAAAAGATATATACCAAGCACCACATCATTTGGAGTGATGGATGTGCTGCCCAATTCAAGGGATCTCGCTCATGGTTCTATGTTGGAAGACCCCTTTCTCTTATTGTTTGCCTTGAACTTCCACATGGGTGCATGTTTGATTAGCACTATTGGGGCACTGGTCATGGGAAGGGAACCCGTGATGATGCTAGGGCTTACTTCAAGCAATTCATCAAGATTGAGCAATCATAGTCCAATGGTGTAAAGATGCACAATGCTTATGATTTTACCAAGTTTTTGTGAATTGTTATGAACATTGCCCATGTTGCATATCTGAGGGCAAAGCTAGAAGTTGCCAAAAACTTTATTGAAATCCAAGTGGGTGAAGTGGATAGGTAATGTTTATATAGTTGCAAAATGGTTTATGGACAATGTAACATGCATTGAATTTGTTTTGTGAACCATTCTAACAACATACTACTTCAAGCTTGAAACTACAATTGTTCATGCATCCACTGTGTGGATGATGTGGCTGGAATATGTCTCAATTAGGTTCATGTAAAGCCTTGGCAATTGGTAACCATGTTCCACTACTAATATGCTGGTGGAAGTTAACGATGATAACACAAATTGGGAGGCAGGTCCAAACAACTTGCATTTGAATTGCAAGTTGGGGATAAATTTGTTGTTTGTGCAAAGTTCGAGAATGAGGAAAATTCATTGTTTTGGGTTCTCAAGTGTGTCAAACATTTATACATGTACGAAAGCGACCAACCATTGACATTTGATCATAACTTCATTATTGAGAAAGGAGATGAAGTAATGGAAGGTCGTTATTATAAACAATTAGGGAGGAAAGAGACTTCATTTGTGATGTATCTAGGTAAAGGTCTTTCATACATCTATTCCCACCTTGTTTGTGCCTCAAAGTTTGCAATGGTGCAAGTTTCACACAAATAGAAAGGGGGAATCATTGTTTACAATTCCAAGTGTTTCATGTGAAGGGATCAAACATGTATTGGCAGCTCGAGAATGTCATCTCAATAATGATTTTGAAAGTGAATTTGATTCAGAGTTTTAGTCAGAAGACGAATGATCAAGTATGTAGTTGTTTTCTTTTTCAATTTGTATATTTTGGCACTCAATTTCAATTTATTGTATGGACATATTCAAGGTATCAATAATCTACTATGGAGTCCTTGGTTAATTATCAAATTTTTACTTGCTGGAAATGGTTGAAAGTCAATGTATTTTTTAAAGTTAGATTAAATGCAATTGGGTGTTTACACATTACAATGATTTTATATGGATGTCACAATGGTAGTTTTTCATGTATTCTTTAGGTATAAGAAAATGAATAAAATAAGATCCATTGAAATAATAAAAAAAAGGACCTATTAATCTAAAGCTATCATAATCAACCTTTCAAAATTGAAAAAATCAAATCAAAATCGTGGATAGCCAATAAGTAAAGGACTTTTGAATTTTGCCCACATTTTTGTCACATTTGCAAAACTCATGGATACGGACTTTTATTTTACAATGTGTTAATCTTATGTGTTTGAAGCTTTGGAAAATTTGATGAATTATGTTTAAGAAACTAAAGATCCATTGAATAAATGGAATGTGATTTTTAATTTATTATGTTATGAATTTTTTTTAATTCCAAAAATTGTAATTATTTTAAAAGTTTTTAAAAGCACGTTTATTTATTTATTTTTCAAATAATTTATATATGTCTTATAACATCATAATTTGAAGTTGGAAATGGAAAAAAATGTTATTTTCAATATCATTTAACTATTCATATTTTAAGTTAGTTTTCAACTACACTAGAAAAGGACTTTGAAAAGGGACTCTAATCTACCAAAATTGTGACACCCTAATGTGCTTTTGCTCAATTGTCTTAATTTGTGAATTGATACATAAGGTTGTTTAATTTGAAAGACCTAAATTGGACATCCAGAACTTGGATAATTGGCCATAGAAAGTGCCCAACAAAGACAAATATATACTCTACAACTTGAATCTTCAAATCTTTTTTCCCCCCCATGGTTCAAGCTTATTTTTTTACAAGACTAATGTAATTTGGTGTGTTTGCATACTATAATGAGGTTGTGGTGCAGTAATTTGCATAATTTGGGTTTGAATGGACATACAAGATGTAATTGCTTGGATCAAATATTACATGAGGTTTTGGTTTTGTAAGTTCATCTTGCACCCAAATTATGTTATTTATCAAATTTTCCAATGTTAGATCATTGATTTGTTGAGGTCCTATGTTATACTATGGTTTGCAACAAACTTTGATTTCAAAAGTTGGTTTGACTAGAAAGGTCATTTGTTAGTTTAACTTAATGGTTGGGAAATCTAGTGTACTTAAGGTTTGTAACAGACTATGATTCAATGGTCATTTCCAATTTGACCAACTCTTGAAATCAAAATTTACTACAAACCTTATGCACCATCATTAGGCCTTATGCACGTAAATAAACAAAAATTAGCTTATTAGCATTGTTGACAATGGTGTTAGGAAAATCCTAGAGGTTTTGAAGACATGGAAGATTTTTTTTGATGAACTATTGTTGTAAAACTTCAAGTTGGTTTGATTCAAATTCCACTACTAAGTCCTAAAGAGATTGCAAGTTAAGACTTTTCATTGTTGCCATATGGTTCTTCTTGTTCATGTTTATGGTCATCATCCATTATAGTGCACTCAAAGTCAATATGCGACATGGACATGAACCTCTTTAGATGGTCGACTTTCACCATTTCCAATGATTTTTATAATGTAAATAGTTGTATGACATGTTCAAGCACCCACCCTAGCACAATATTTCTAATTATGTCAAACACACTAACACATGAGCACATTACCTTTGCAGGAGTTCTAGTTGAGACTCACATATACAACAAGGTTATGTTTATGGGTGTTAGTGGGTTAGTGAATAGTGACTAACTCCAATGTAGGTTCAGCATCCCATAAGAAACACACATGTGTTTCTTCATCTACAACTCCATGCGTATAATAATTTGGTGTTAAATAATTGGCCCAAGGAAATGAACACAATACAATTCTTAACTTTTGCACTAGTTGTTGAGGTGCATTAATGCCCATGACACACACAAAAATTCATTTCATCTCCCAATAAGGTTATGGATGCTTTAATCCCAATACCCACCAAGTGAGTAAAAATTAAATTGCATTCTATAGTTTACAATATGTAATCTACAATGAATCCACAAGATGTCCCCAGACACAAAGATTTTGGTAAAGTTCATTGGCAAAGAAAAACTCAAATTGAAAGGGGGAATGTGTTCCAAACGGGCAATGGTTTATATGTTCAATTCATCTATGCAAAAAGAGGAAGTCCATCCAATTTTTATGTTCAACTTGTGGTTCAAAATCAGTCTTAGCAAAATGTTGGAAGCATTGATGTCCCGGTGGATAATGCATCCATGGCAAAATTTCATGAAGATAGTTCAAACCTTGTACCAACGTAATTGCCACTTTGAACCTAATTACCCACTCCAATGCTTTTAAATATTTGCCATAATCTTGGCTACATAGTTATACAATTTTCACATGCTAAGGATTCACCTATTTTATCCATCCTAATCAACCTACTACTATTATGAGATTGGTAGCTCACATCAATTGAAGGCTAGTGGTAATTCAAATTACACATGAACTTAGTTATAAACACCTTTTGGCAAGGGGTTGGACAACAAACTGGGACACTTGAATTACAACAATATGAAACTTGTGAACTACACTCCCATGTATAGGAATATCATAGCAAATAATATCAAACATCGAAGAAAATGAAAACCATTTAGCTTAAGGGTCAAAACATAGTCCAAGAAGCCACAAAGGGCATCAAATGTTAGATTCTATCATTAAAAACTAAAGATGTTTTTTTTTTTTTGCCATTTGAAACCATGGTAATCATGGCACATTATTCTTTTTTAACAAAAATGAATGTTAAGAAATTCATATTAGAATCCATTTGATCAAATTTTAAGTTTTGGTTTAGTTAAGGACTTTTGAAAGTGCAAATTTTTGTCATTTAAAAAGGACATTTTTACAAAGGACTTTCAAACGATTTATATAATAGAAATAAGTTGATGGTAAAAAAAATGAGATGATAATGACCTATTAGACACACTAAAAAAAACACCACAATTTCAAAAATGTGGAATTTTAAAACTTTGAAAATTCAAAATATGTACATTTGAAAACTTCAAGAGTGCTTTACCACATATAAATGGGATATCATGTACATGATGTATTAAGAAAATAAAATATATATATTACATTAAACTCAACTTTTAAAAAGGAACATTTTTTGGTATGATTTCAAATTAGCATCATTTTTCAAGATGAAACATAAAATCTGCAAGGAATATGTACATTTTTACAAATTCATATTTATTTTTTAAATGATTTTTTTGAATTATTGGGGCAACTTTAATAATTTTTATAACAAGTTGCAAAAAAAATCATTCAAAAAATAATTTGTATGAATTTATTTTTTTGGGAAAAAGGACATGCAAGATTAATGTAAAGTAACACTTGTGGCTCCTTTGATCTCATTTTGAACCTTATATATTATAAAGAGATCTTCCAATACAAAAATGTCATCAATTACATACCAGCTTTCTAGAATGCTATAACATTCTCAAAATTTTGGACATATTAGCTGTTGATCCATGACCATCTCTCCTTGTATAATGCCTACGTAACGTTTCATTTGGAGTAGGTGCCATAGAAACATTGTTTCTTGTAATACATTTAAGCAATTCTACATGCAAGGCAATAGTTTTTTTCATCTTCATTTTCTTTGGTAAATCAAAGTATACTACAGGCATGGTCACATTTGGGCACTTGTTTTGCTCCACAAATCCATCTAGCTCATGTGATGTGTTAACAAATATAGCCTTCCCTCTTTTGAACTCTTATTCTACACACCACTTGACAAAGCTAAATTGCTTGTTTTCATTGTTAGTTTCATTCTCAAAATCAAAATCTTCTTTATCTTCATTTATGTGCTTGTATTCTTGTTTCTCTACTTTCTTTTTTTTGTTTCTTTTGCATTTTTCCCCCTTTCTTCTCAACACATATGGTTGGATCCACAATAATATCAAATGCATCTCTTAGAGATAAGACCAAAGGATTGATCTTCATAGGCATCTTAGGCTTCAATTTCTACTAACTTGTCATCGAGATGTCACAAATTGGGCAAGTTGTTTTCCCTTGTAAACAAGGAAAAATAAACACATAATGCCCGCAACTCTGCACATAAGAGAAAACAACCTTACAATTTGATGTTGTTAAATTCAAGAATTCTTCGACAAAAATCATCTTGATGGAAATTGAAGCAAAATGGAATGCATCATTATGCTCACATGAACTAGGCAATTGCAAGTAAAAAAAGAGTTTTACAATTAAACATTGTTAAACTCAAGAACTATAAAGGAATAGTTAATGCATAATCTTAAGAATACACGTAAGAAATTAACAATCTTCCAAATTAAATGTTTGTCCAATTATTTTTCTTACTTCTAAACAAATTGTTGCTCGTTTTTCAAAGTAGATTTCACAAGTGAGCTTGGAAAGTTCATCATCATCTATGTTCATGCCATTTGAAGTGATGGTTTCACCTATAAATGAAATTGGCAACAATTTAGTAGATTACCATATTGAGTTATTTTCCTTTCCAACAACTAGCGGTTGGATCTCCTTTGAGCTTAGCAAATAACTATTGGTTAAGTCTTGCAAAACCTTGGACACAAATGGTGAGGCATCCATTTTGCCAATAGTATGATGTGTGCATCTTCAATGTTACCTCCTTTGCCAGCCAATACAACATGATAAACGTAAGTATTGGAAAACATATTTAAACACATGCACATGATTAGTCATTGAGGTCTAAGACGTATGCCCTCCCAACACCCATGCGAGCTTAAGGTCCTAAGGTAGGAATCAAAACTTTAAAACAAAACCCATGTCATCATAAAGTCCTAAAGCAATAATGAAATATGTAAAAGAGGACCCATGTGATCTTAAGGTCCTAAGGTTGGAATGGAATCATAGAACAAGACATGCAGGATGTAGGAATGAAATTATAGAACAAGACATGCAATATGCATGAATGAAATTATAAAACATGACATGAAGGATGCAAGAGTGAAATTATAGAACAAGACATACATGACTATTTATGTCTTGGAAACAAAATGAAAATGTACAAAGGAATCCAATTCCTAATTGCAAAGAATGTGACCTGGTGGAAGATTGTAAGGCTTGAACTTAAGGATCTAGTTTCCTACAAAGTATTAAATTGTTAGGTTCCTAAAAAATCAAGGAACACTATCCTTGATCAAAGACTTCATGAAGGAGTAGATTCTTAAGACAATCAATCCAAATCTTGGAAAAAATATAATTTTGACCATATTTAATTCAAGGATTACGAAGGTGTTAACAAATGCCATCTATTTCCTATTTGTCATGATTGGTCTTGATCACAAAACATGAAGTAAGCCCTATACATTTAATTAAGTCAAGGCATGATAGGAAATTAACACATTTATAGGATTTAGATGCAACATGTGTTTTTTGAACTTCTAGAGATTGAACTTCTTAACTGATTCAAGGACATCCCAAAAAATTGAACTTGGAAATGTGTAATAACATGTAAAACCTAAAATGCAAGAACTTAGGTTGTGTTTCATACTTGAAAATGAAGAGTTATTTGTGGGCATCTTGAATGTTTATAGCCTTTTTGACTTCATGTTCACCATTATTTGAACATCTTTAAGTTCTTTTCCAAAATCGCAAGTAGTGCACCAATTTGCAATAAAAACAACTTCACAAAAAGGAATAACACAATTGGAAGAGACCTTGGCATGTTCTACCATGCATGATGGGTGATAGGTATGTTGACAAGAGGTTGTCAAATAGTCTCTACAACTAAACCATAATTTGCACAATGGACATGCATTCAAAATGCAAGGAAGAAGATAGATCATTCAATATAGGGCGAAGAACCAAAATTCCATTGCCACTTTCATTCATCCTAATAGACAAAAATTGCATTGATAAAATGTGCTTCTCTTGACAACAACCTTTTCAAACATCTTTAAATGTTTACAATTCAATTCAGTGCAAAAGTCCTACAAGTCTTTGTGATCTTTGTCACTCTCCTTCAACCTATTTTAGGAAAATCTTTCAATTTTCTTGTATATACCCAACTGTAACATACAATTGGCTAACCTATCAATTTGATTTTGAATGGACATTTGTAAACATGAGGTCTGGTTTTCTATCTATCTTGCATTCAAGTTTGATGAATTTTGGTCCAAAAAGGTTTCGACCATTTCATTTTCTAACTATGTTAACTCATGGGTAAAATTGGTAGAAGTGAAATTGACATTCCTACAAAATATTTCACACTACTGTAGCAATAGATTTGCATTTCACATGCCTATGTTCATTATTTATGACACATTCCCAAGCTCCTTAATAGACTAAAATGTGAGCCCAAGGTGAACACACCGAAAGAATGAGGATTTGGGGTACGCTCCTTGGTTCACAACACTTTGGGGGTAGAGGGGAGTGCTAGAGCTCCAAGATAGGGATTAAGAGGAGTGATAAGCAAATCGATTACTCACATAGATTTACATAAACCAAATAACAAGTTGGTTAATGCATAATTGGAACATTTTTGGTGCACGGACAAGCCATGGGCAAACACAGACTCATAATACCCACCATGGCTCGGACTTGGGGGAAGCCACCACCTTCCCCTTTATAGTATTATTTGTGCCTAGCCATGGGGCCAACACCTAAATGTCATTTGTCCCGGGACTCCCATATGGGAGTCATGAAATTCCCAAAATTGGGACTCCCGCAACTTTGGAGGCCCATAACTTTGTGTGTAGACCTCTGATTGAAGTTATAGCCCTCGTTGAGACCTTTTAAAAAATATGTGGCACACCACCTTCACATAAGGAAATCAGGGTGATTCCTGACTTTTAGTGGTTAGAGGTCAAATTGACAATGTGACTCCTAGCCTTTCTTTTGGCCATAACTTGTGTTTTAGGTACCTAAATGGGTCATGCAAGCCCATTTTAGACATCTAAGTTCCAAGAACTTCCTGATGATATAAGGAACTTTTTGATCCAATGAATTTAGACCCATGAAGTCGTTCTCTAAATACATGAATCCAAATTACAAGGTAATCCCATGTTTTGTTGAAAAAAATCCCTAGACAACACTTTAAATATGTATTATATCAAAACAAAGTCTATGGTTTTCTACCACAAGTACCTCTAACTTTTCCTATTCTTTTCCAAATTTTTTTTTTGTTTCATCTTCTTCTTCTCTATTAGTTTTCCATAACTTTCCCCCTTTTGAACCACCCCAAATCACATCATTATGATCCAAAACAACAAAAAATCAAAATTCAAATTAACAACGTTCCTTGATTAATCCCTATCCTAACTACCTTGTTCATCTCAAATCACATATTCAACTTACCCCTTTAACATTACCCCCTATGTACTTTGGATTTTGTCCCTAAAAATCCTTGTAAAATGACAAAAATGAAATGATAATATTTTATATCCTTGTAAACATTTGTTTCCCCTACCATAGTGTTATAATTCCAATTTACACAAAAACCAGTGGTTCTATATCTACATTTTGCTTTGTAGTTTTAATCTCTTCCCCCATTAAATCAATTTGTGGTTCTATGTCCAAATGATGTATCTTGGATGTTTTTTTTTATGGTGTTAGAATAGCCTCCACCTTTTCCTGTTCTTGAATTCCCTTTGGTTCTTTTTCTTTTTGACCCCCTCTTCTAAGGTCATGTGGTATCTATGGTTGTACCTCCTTTTCATAAATTGTTTAACTTCTAAGGTCTTGTGATTCCTCAGTTTGTACTTCCTCTTCTTGAGCTATCCCACTAGGCCCTACTTTTGTTTCTTCATCCTAGCCCAATACCTTTGTACTTGTTGGATTGCCACAAATGAAATCTGGAAAATTCTTTTGATAAGCTTCCAACATGTACCTTATAATTCTTTCATCAGCTCTATGCTGAGCCAAATTCTTCTCCAACTCCTTTGCAAAATATTCCTTTGCAACCTCCCACCATTCCTCAAATTTTTCCTCAAAGTCCTTCATCTTGTTCTTCATCTTCATTTGTTCATAATCCTCTAATCTTTTCTTGATACCAGTTGGATCCAAATTCTTATTTTGTTCTCGTGCCCTCTTTAACTATGTTTGTAGGTGTTGCAATTTTTTTTTATACTCCTTATTGTCCTCCATTAATTGTTTTCTTTCTACCTTTATTGTCTTTCTTTTAAGCCCTTTAGACTGCAATAGAATTACATTATTTAAATTTATCAATTCCAAATATGTCAAAACATTTTCCTTCTCCTCCTTTTTTTTAGTTAGTGCTTTTACCTTACTATCTAAAACCTTCGACTATTTTTTATGAAGAAACAATGTTTTGTCCACTTCCTCTCTATGGTCTCCCATATTTTAGCCTTTTGCCTTAAATTTTGCAATTCTTCATCTTACAACTTCAACCATGTTGTGCTACCCTTGACGACATTTTTCCAAGCTCCTTGATAGATTTAAATGTGAGTCTGATGTGAAAATAATGAAAAAGTAAAGAGTTGGGACACGTTCTTTAACTCGCAACATTTTGGGGGTAGAGGGGCGTGCTGGAGCTTTGGGATGGGACTAAAAAAAATGACAAGCAAGCACTCACTCACACAGGCCTACACAAAACCAAACAACAAGTTGGTTAGTGCATAGTTGGAGCACTTTTGGTGCTAAGATTCACCAAGGGCAAACTTGAACTCACAAAACTCACCACGACCCGGACTTGGGGGAAGCCACTAACTTCCCCCTTATAGTATACTTTGTGCTTAGCCATGGGACTAGCACCCAAATGTCATTTTGTCCCGGGACTCCCATTTGGACTCCCAAGTGGGAATCTTGAAATTCCCACGGTTGGGACTCCTACGACTTTGGGGGCCCATAACTTTTTGTGCAGACCTTGGATTGAGATGAGGTCTATAGAAAAGTTGTAGTTTCGTCAAGAGCTTTTCAACAGTATATTGCACGACACCTTCACGTAAGGATATTGGGGTGATTCTTGACTTTTAATGGTCGGGAGTCAAATTGCCAATTTGACTCCCGACCTTTCTTTTGGGTATAACTTGAGTGTTAAGTGTTCAAATGGGTCATGCAAGCCCATTTTAGACATCTACGTTCTAAAAGATTTCCAATTATATAAGAAATTCTTCAATCCAATGGGTTTTGACCCTTGTAATTGGTCTTTGAAGATTTGGAAGTATGCTAGGATTCCAACTTCCAAAATGGGAGCTCACTTGGGAGTGTGAAGGTTCATTCCCTCACACTCTCTTGCACTCTCGGGAGCATAAAATGTGACTCCCGGGCTTCCTTCTCTTGGCTCGCACCTTCGCAAGCCCTTGCCTTGGTTGCGAACCTAAGGCTAGGGTTACGACACTTGAACTTTTCATTCTCATCTTGTAGTTTCTTAACGGATACTTTAATTTTTTGCTCAACCTCTGCCCTGTTCTTCCTCCAAATTTCCACATTATTTGTATACCCCTTTTCGAATTTCTTTCTTTATCCAATTCTTCCTATAACATTATTGTTTCCTTTTCCCCCACAATTAATCTGTTATTCATAGTGTTTACTTCCAAAATCAAATTCCCCATATTCAAACTCACAATTGCCATGGTTTAAAATAATTCAACTATTTTATTTGTTTTCATTACTTTTACAGCTACCTCTTCCATAGACTTTGGTGTACTTATTTGTGTCATAAGATCTCTAGATCCTTCTGTAGATGATCCCAGCTCTTGTACCATTTTCTCCCCAATTTAAATTCTAATGGGAATCCTTTTGCAAATTCGAACTTACTAGGTGGTACCTATAGTTCTATTAGTCTAAACTCTTCAAAATTAGGTTGTGTCACCACTCTCTCCATTTGTAGTTTAATAGCCTATAGATCTTCCTATGTTTATTGTTGTTGCTACTTCAAATGATGTTGTAAATGTTTTAAACTTGTAGTGGTCTCCATCCAATCTTCACATACATCCCCTTCAAAGTGTAGATGTTCTTCACCTTTTGGAAGCCTTATGACATGTTCCTTTTTAACTTCGTGGCTCTACTCCTTCAACTATCTTTCTTGTGACGATGTCATCTATAGTATCTCATGCCTATGTTCCCTCGGTTGTCTCACCTATGGAGATGTCATCTATAGTATTGTTATAGTCTATCTAACTACCTTTACCACTAGTGGCATTACCATTACCACTATTGGTACTACATATAATTCCACTCTACCCCTCATCTTTTTTTGTGCCTTCATATTTGTGCTCTCTTGTACCCTCTTCACTCTTAAGCTTGAGGCTCCTCCTTCCTCAACTTAGTTCTTCCTCTTGAAAGCACTTCTTAGAGAGTCTATTGCAGCTTTATTTTGGTTTTCTAGTGTTGTCTACATTTCCTCCCTAGTTCTTTTAACCTTGGTCGGTGGTTTCTATGGATTATCCTTTTGATGCACAAACAGATACTGAAAGATTTTTGCCAATACCAAGGAAGATTAACAAGTATTTTTCTTATCCTCTTTATTTTCCTTAACATACACTAGTAGAAAATGGCCATTTTATAATTGGTCCTTACGACTAATTTTTAGTTGCAAACAACATTTGCAACTAAAATCTTAATAGTCGTGTTGGACAAGTTGCATTGACACTAGTTGCAAATGACAACAAATTTTGGATGAAATAAAAAGTCAACGAAATACTTTTTCATCCTTTGACTTGTCATATACATATTATCGCTTGCAATTAGGATCCAATTTTTTTGGTGAACAATGTGAACAAATTATGTGTTGCCAGGTGTCCCAACTTTTAGTAATTAAAATTATTTTTTAATTATTTTGAAATAATCCAAGACGTTTAATTTTTATGTTTGGATGGTTTAATTGTGACACATGGTGCAATAGAAATTTGCCACGTGGAATATTAATTGAATTTGTCCAAATTCAATTTAAATCAATATTTAAGTATGCAGGTTGAACTAGGTACCTACCTACCCATCTAGGCTAAACACCTATCTAGATAGGATCTATTTACCTACCTAGGCCAAATACCTACTTAGGTAGGTAGGTAAGTTAGGGAAGTATATAGTTAGGTGTAAATACATGAATATTTATATTTTATTTTGGGTTAAGTTGTTCTTATTGGCTCATCCCATATGTCCATGTTTTTAAATATGAAAACATAAAGACAAAACACCTTGTTTATGTACTTTTTAAGATGAGAATGAAAGCCAAAACATATGGGATAAACTTTTTAGTTGCAAGTCATTAATGTAATTTGTAGCTAGCCTAGGTTAGCTATTTTTATTATATATTATTATGTCATTTGTTAGATCTATTATGATTTATTATATTATATTTTTATTTTTTAATAAATTTAAAAAATCAAAATTTAATAAAACATTAGTCATTTAAAAAAATTATAATAATAATATGATAATACATTAGAATTTTAGTAATTATATAATTATTTTTCCTATCATATCATCATCATTTTCATCGTTATGATCATTATGTAATAAAATGTTACTATTTTTAAAAAATTATGAAAGATAATATTGAATTTTAGTTTTTTATTACATGTAATTAATATAAACATATAATATTAATATTAATGAACGTCATTTTAAATTAGTTTTAGAAGTATAATAAGATGGTTTGGATACACTTGTAATATGGGCACAATATATTTAGTAAATATTTTACATAAAATTTTAATATACTCAAAATATACATTAATTAGTGTAACTATTATATTTAGGCTATTTATGTTAATACTATTATTTGAATACACATGTAATATGGTTGTTCATATATCAAAATATACATTTATAAATATTAATACACCCAATTATATTCCTTAAAATTCACAAAATACACCTTTGTATATTCATAAGGTTGCAACTAAATTGGTCACATTTGCAATTAATGGGACATTAATTATTTTGCTTGGATGAAAATCAAACTAAATGTTGTTCATATGGAAGGATGAACACCAAAATAATCGGAAACTAATTGTAGTGTAATCACAAATATGACCAACACAAGAAATAGTTGCAAAAATGTCCAAATGTAGTTGCAAATAACTAGTAGTTGCATGTAGTCACAAATAGAGTGGTTACATTTTGGCCAATTTCTACTAGTGATACTTATACCACCTATCCAACTCACTACACAGACTATTGAATAAAATTTGTGCCTAATCGACCATCTGCCCCTTTTCTGCTCTCACAATGTAATAACATTTTTGTTGTTAAAATATTATACCTTCTCCCTTGATAAATGACAAATATAATGGCAAGATACCTAACAAAGTATAGTAGACCCAAACTTTTTGCATTCCATTGATCTGTAAAAGAATTTGAAGGTGTTAATCTATAAGTTTATAATGCTTGAATTACTAATGGCTTACTAACTTGCCCTTTTGATTCTTCTACATACCCTTTTGCACACACTCCAAAAACATCTACAATCAATTGTTTAATGATTACATACACCTTATCCTTATGCCCAAAGTAGATACTTGTGCCCTTGATCAATAATCCAACATAACATCAGGCATCAACACTTTTGACCCCATTAGAAACAAAGGAACAAGCCTTGCTTTAGAAGCCTAGTCTTCTTCGGCAGCAATATCCTTCTAGTTCTCCATCCTCTCTATATGTTTGTGATAGTTTAGTTTTGTCTATGTCCACACGAAATGCTTAAGATCTGGAATGTTAATACCTTTCTCTACAAGTGTAATTATGTCCAGGATTGTGCATCTTCTCTTTGCTATTACTTCCACTTCACACTACTCCATCTCCATTAGCCTTTGATGTGCTTTTGCCATTGTTTACACCTCTTTAGTTTTTTGTATTTTCAACTACACTTATGTGAGTAATTGTTCTTCCTATGCAACAATGTTTTCCTCCCTTGCGTCCTTTTGCATTATTTGTGCCTCCACAAAATGATGCTCCTTAGTTTCATCTTCCTCCGATTTTTCAATGCACACCGGATCTATTAATGTAGCTCTTGGTCCTATCTGTTCTCTTGCATGCCAATGTCATATGCTTTTGCGCAAAAATTCAACTATAGATGTTCTAGTTATATCTATGTCTTGAATTATTGTTTACGCAAATTGTATCTTCTCATTATATGCCTTCCCTTCTACACATTCCAAACATGATGAATGCGACAACAACCTTACAACTAATAGCTGAATATTCAACATTTTTTTTCTCTCTGCTCTTTTCAACTCCTCTTCTACTTCTATTCATTTCAACAATTATGCTTCCTCCTCTCGCCTTTGTTTATGCTCACTCCTCTGATCTTCCTTTTCCCTTGCTATTTGTTGTAGTTTTTCAATTGCACTTTTTGCATTCATATTATTGCGAACTCTAAAACTTCAAAAATGCGCACAACTTCAAGCAATAAACGCAAACTACTTTCAATGGTTACCTTCTTTTTTTTGTCCTTAAACATCTTGCCTATCTTATTCATTTTTTCATCTGCCCACCATTTTTTAATTAATGCATGATCCTCAAAATTAATATGGCCCATCACTACAAGTTTATGTGTCCCTTGTATAACCACGTGGAAACACATAACATCATCATTATGAATGAACATTGTAAATTTCATCTTCTGATTACTCCACATCCATAATTGCCCTACATTATTTGTATTGACTCCACTTCGTTCACCTTATACACCTTTTATTGATTGTGAAAACACATATGGTGATTGTGCCACAATTTTGATGATTGTGCGAACTTTTGATGACCAAGCGAATACTGCTACAATTACACTTATACGCTTAACATATTATTTGTAGATTTTTACATCCCAATTTTCACACTATTGTAATTATTGTTCTTTTGCAAATAAAAAATAAAGACTTTATTCACCATTGGATCTATGATCTGTTCTTTATCTTCATCATTTTTCATCTATGGTTTCTGTATTTGACATCCTTCATTGTCCTCCTTTGTGTCAGAATTCACCTCTTGAATTCCACCTACACTCTATTCCCAATATACTAGCATTTGTTGTTTTGTTTTTTGAACTTCAGATTCCATATATTTATAAGGTTTGAGCTTATTCACATTGACCAACACAAGGTTAGTTTCAAACTTTTCAATAATCACCAATAACACATTGTTATTTGGCAACACGCACTGTATTTTGTATGGTCCAAATCATTTCCTGGTAAACTTCCCTAGGTGTGACTTATTACCCTTGGAAACCACATAACGTAATCACTAAAACTAATTTATTTTTCTAGATTCTTTTGTTGATTCCATAATGTTCTATTCCATTGCTAAATTCCTATAGTTTTTACAACTTACATTTTAACTTCCTACAACTTTTCAAGCTTTGTAATTCTACTAGTTAAAACTCTCACCGAAGTACTATTTCATTGATCTCCACCAACAACTAAAACGATGTACTCTGTGGGCATTAATGGATGTAATCCATACACTAATTAATATGGTGTATACCATGTTGCTACTTTGTATGAAATTATGTATGAAAATAACATTGTAGACAAATGTTCATCCTAATCTACTTTATTTTTCACTAACTAACTTGGTCAACGGTGTCCCAAGTACCTTGTTAATAGATTTAACCTTCTCATTCCCCTAAGGATAATAAGTTGTAGAACTCACATGTTTCATCAAAAAATGATCTATCAAATACTTGATGGCATCATTAATAAAATGAATTCCTTGACTTGTGACTATTATAAAAGGAAATCCAAACCTAGTTAATATGCACTCATATAAATTGTTGTTGTGATTGTTGTTGTATTAGTCTTCAATGCTCTTGCTACCACCCACTTAGTAGCATGATCTATGGCAACAAGAATATATTTGTTCCTTGTATATCTCCATGTTGGCTTAATTGGCCCCACAAAATCAAGTCCCCATTTCATAAATGGTTCCTTTAGAAGACTTGTGACTACTTTTGTAATATTTTGAGTTGCCAATCCTCATGTTCTTTAACATGCATCACAAGATTTACAATAATCATACACATCCTTGTACATAGTTGGCCACCAATATCCAACATCCAATATCTTCCATCGTGTTATCTCTATTACAAAATGCCCTCCTAAAGGTCTTTCATGTAGTTTTTTCATCACCATTTGTGCTTCTATTGTTGTCAAACATCGTCGCAATTTGTTGTCTTGGCCCATTTTGTACAATTCACCATTCTTTAATGTAAAAGGTTTTGCTATCCTAACCAATCTATGTTTTTATTGCATCCATATGTGCCCTCAATCTATCTTATTTAAAAAAAATCTTTTACATCATTCAGCCATTCAGGCCATGTATAAAACAAACTTGCATATGTGGTTTTATTAGGCACACTTGTGAGTTCTATATTATTTAATAATCTTGACAATGCATATGCAACTACATGAGTTTTGTTTAACTTATACATTATTATGAAATCATATTTGAGGAACAATAACAACCATTTAGGTATTCTCCTTGAAACTTGTGGTTTGTTGACTAAATAGACCAATGCCATATGATTTACATAAAAAACAAACTTATTGCCTAACAAATAATGTTTAAACTTGTGCAAAGAAAAAACCATTGCTAAAGTCTCTCACTTTGTTGTGCTATAATTATATTTTGTTCTATTCAAAAGCCTAGAAGCATACACTATTGGTTGATCACTCTTCATTGTTACGTTATGAGACAACATAGCCCCCATAGCTAGCAAGGACACATTTATATGAACATGAAATTCCATCTGCGAATTTGGTGATATCAATATCAATGTTTCAATATACTTTTGTTTAATCAATTCTCAGGCCTTCTGACATTCCTTTGTGCAAAGAAAAGATTATGTCTTTGTGGTTGGTTTAGTGATAAATGCCATAATTGCAACAAAGTTTTTTATAAAACATCTGTAAAATTGTGCCATCCCATTGAATACTTGAATTTTGTTGGGGATTCATAGGTGGGCATGTTTACGATTGTTTGTATTTTCTTTGGATTTAGTATTTTCCCTTCCTTGGAAACAATAAAACCCAAGATCATCCCTAAAACTATAATAAATGCACAAATCTCTGGATTTTGGACTAATGCCATATTCTTTGCACTTTTGAAAACATAGTTTAAGCTTTTGCAAATGACTTTCCATGTCACTATACATCATAAAGTCATCTAGAAATATCTTCGTAAATTTGTCTAAATACTTTGTAAATGCTTTGGTCACGATTCTATGTTTAGTAAGGAAAATTTGGTTTCAATAAAAATCCGGTAAAAATTTAATTTTGATAAAATCTACCTTAAACATCAAGGTGAAAGCACATTACAGGGGGGCCATTTTGGGCATTTTCACAACATGTATGTATTGTATATTTTTGCAAAACATGTATTGTAAATCAAATAATTAATTATCTAACAACTATTTATCTAAATTCATTAACTAACTATATAAGTTTCATGAATGCATTCAAACAATTTAGATAGTATTTTTTTCAAATTTAGGGCAAAAATTTACCAAATATTATTTGCATTATTAATAACTATCAAAATAATTTTCCAAATACTATTACATAATTTAGATAATCATTCTACATAATTAATTCAGTACAATTTTTTTTATAAAAGAATGTCCAAATATGTTACATTTTTAAGGAACAACATCCAAATCACCAAATTTTCAAGAATAATGGAAAAAAACAATGATTTTGGTGAAAAATTGCAAAATGTCTAGAATATTTGTTGCGAAATCAAACATGATATGTAACGAAATCCTACTAAATTATTATTCTCAAAATTTCCAATTTTTGACATCACAAGATCAATTTTTTAGAACTTCCATGTATTAAGGTTTAGGCTATTGTCAAAAATAGATGTCATTCAAACGTACGATTGCTCCATCATTATTTTCGAAATGGAAACTCCACTGTCAATTATCAAACTTATTGTTACAATAGGGGCGGAAACCAAACAAAAACAAGGTTCTAAAATGTTTTATTGCAATGACAAAAATCATTCATCCAAAAGCTCAAGGTGCATTTGAATGTGGAATACCATAGTAGAAATGAAATATTACAACAATGAGTTGCAACAATAGTGCTTTGATTATTTTTCCATTCAGTGACCATTTCTTTTCCCATAATATGTTACACGAAAAACTAAATAACAATTTCTTCCCTCAACCTAACCAAGTTGGTATCAAGAGCATTTTGACAATTATGCACAACAACATTGAGCATTCACATGTTTAGGTTTCAAGTTCCACATCTCACCTTGTTTTCCCTCTTTACATTTTGTCATATTTCTAATTTGTAAACCTAAAATTCTTGTTTTTTTCTCTTTAATTTCGTATGTGTTTTCTATTAGTCATGATGCACCTTCCATTAGTTGTTGAACATTGCATTCATCTCACCAATTTCCTTAACAAAGATCTTTGACATGTAGGGGGCACAAAACCATTGTAGGCACGAATCAGACAATTTGACCCACTTAAACACAATTGCGAGGAATTCATAGAACATTAACAATCTTCTAAAAACATCTATTTGTTTTCTTTTTCGGATTTTGCAGCAATTTGACGTTCAAATCAATGATATTAGTAAATGATACAAACATATTGTCATTATGTTCAATTGTGTCATATATTGCAAGTGCTTAAGGTTTAGAGTTGAAGGTTCTAAGTTACCATGTTTGTCTTGTGTACAATTTCATCCTATTATAGTTTGTAAATTTTACAGACAATCATCATTTATGATAACTAGGTGTGGCATGAATATTACCAATTTGTAATTACATTGGACTTTGTAGAAATCCAAATAATATTCAAAGCTAAATGATTGATTAGTTTTTGGGATTAAGATGTCATCTAAAAGTTATGTCGACAACCCAAAGGATTAGATTGGACAACTCTGACTCCATGAAGCTATAATTCATATCTGTAAGGTAAAAGTTCAAAAAGCCTATTTCTTAAGGTCGAATAAACACTACATGTTTCACAATCCTCAAAATTGCAAAACATTTTTGAACAAGCTTTTCATCTTGCATTTAGAAATGTTATAGTGCTTACATTGGAATACAGGCTTTTGCTATTCATCACCGTAATTTGATTGCTTTTATTTTCCAAATTATTGGAGACATTATATTCTTGATCTTTTTTTGGATTCAACTACGAGTTTTAAAAGTTTGTATATAATATCATGAAACATGATTCATCAAAGATAAGGAAAATTTCACGATTGATAACTTTCTATTAACAACAATAACACGATTATATCTATTTTATATATTCCACATATCATCAAAGATATGGAAATTCACAATTGATAACATTTTATTAACATAAATAACATGATTATATCTATAATATATACTCCACATATGATTTTATGAGGTCAATTTGATAACATCCTTGATTCAACATGCATTATCACAAAATTAAGGCATGTTTCATAGTTGAAAAGTGATATTTTTTCAAAAAAAATATTTCAAAAAACATTTTTTCAAAAGTATTTTCCAATGAATTGCACTTCATGTAGAGAAATGGAAAAACTCTTGACATGTGTTAGCCATTTTTCCAATTTTGAAGGGTGGAAAAATGCATGGTAGGTGGCATGCATTTTTATAAATTTGAAGGGTCAGCATTAGATATTTTTCCCATTTTGAAAGATGGAAAAATGCTTGGTGACCTTTAAGCATTTTTTTTATTTTGAAGGATGAAGAACAACTTGGCGATCACCAAGAGTTTGTTTGATTTATAAACATGAAAAAACACATGGCAACCACCATGTGTTCTTTTGATATACAAGCAGAAAAAAAATCCTAGGGCCACCATGTGTTTTTTTTAATATAATGATTAAAAAGATGCTTGGTGGTTAACATGCATTTTCTCAAATTTTCATGTTGTCAAATGTCCAATGGCTATGAGGTGTGTTTTTTTTTTCAATTTTGAATAGAATTGTAATGCCTTGTGGTCACTAGGCTTCATTTTTTAATTTGAAGAGTGTTAGAATGAGAGGTGTTTTCCCCTAATGGCCATATAAAATGTTGAAAAAACTCCTAGCTGTTGCCAAGCCTATGAATCATGTGAAAAATAGATCAAAAGCCACAAGGACGACATATATTTTGGGTGAATTGACATGCTAGACACCATTTGGAATGGGGAATTAGACTTGAAGGACAATCTTCGTGCTTTCCTTTTAGAATTGTTGAAATGGTTTACGCACTAATTAGGTGTTTGGCGTATACTGATGAGATTGATTTTGATTCTATGTTGCTTGATGTTCCCCCAAGATATGGCTGATGTAATCATATTTGGGAACAACGTTGGCATTTGGAATTCAAGAGATAATGAAAAGGTGAAGATAAGATTGCAGTCCGACCCCAAGGAGTTAATGGTTTTTCCCTACCGATCGGGGCTCGGCCCTCACCACCCCCATGAGGATGATCTACGGGGTTCATGACAACGCCTCTTGGAACTTGCAAATATCCATCTCTTATTCCAATATATGTTGCTTAAGGGGAAGATACCTGCTTAGTAGTTTTAATTGAAGGTGTGTGTGATGCCTTTGAGGAGCATAAGCTTTTTATCCTAATGCTAGCTACTAGGTATTTCAGGTCAATTATTGGAATGGAAGTATATTGGCCCTTGAAGGATTTATCCATGGATAATGTGATTACTAAATAGTTTGAACAATGTTGTGCTACCACATATGGGTGTAATAATCTAGGGGAAAAACGAGTTTTATGCCATGAGAAAAATTTATGCAAAGTTTTTTTAGAGAATGTTGATGAAGTTGAAGATTCGAAAGATGTGCGAAATGGTTTTCATGATAGGGAGATTAATTAGGCAATGTGTTATATGTTGGACGTTCGTGTAAAAAGTTCTATTGAAGGGTTGTGAGCCATACCGACATGGCCATGGCCGGTAGTTTCAATTTTTAAGAATTGCATTAGGGATATTCAAGTGGGATGAAGTTATTAGGGATTTTTAACAACTTTGTGTTAGAATAAGGGTTGATAAATGCGCACGGTGTGTGGGGGGTTGTTTTCTTTTCTAAAATATGATATTGGTTGGGTTGGTTCTTTTCTTCAACAAAAAGTTGGTAAACCATAGTTTTAGAACCTCAGTGGTGTGATTAGGGGTGAGAAATCTCTAGAAGGTTGGGGGGAGAGAAATAAACACCAAAATTCACGGTGTGCAACAAATCATTAGTTTTGTTTTAGTATTTAACGAATAGCAAGGATGTTGGGAATTTATGAAGTAGGTGAGAGGGGGTCAGTGAAAGGCCCAATAGAGATAAAAAACAATTTTCAAATCGTAGGAACATAAGATTAATTCGAATCAACTTAATGATTAAGCAGATAATGTGATAGTGCGCAAATGGTAATAGGAGTTTCATAAGGATTGAAAAATTTATTTAGATCATGAATAAGCTCAACAAGGAGCTACAAATATATGTTAAGTCCTAGGCTATGCCATAGTGATAGTTCATAATTGCAGGAAATCTAGAACGTGTCGAATGGTATGAACTAGGTAGTCCGCCTTGCTATTAGGAAGTAGTCGACGAATCGGACCGCGCAACCAATAATAGTGTTTGATGCCAAGAACTAAAGACTAAGTGAAGATAGAAGTGTCTTTGGTTTCGTAGCAACCTTCAAAAACAGTTTTAGGTTCGTCACCAAAAGTAGGGTCGACTTATAACAAGATCACCAGGGTGCAGGAGTTTAGCAAAATATGATAGTACCAAGCTTGAGGGGGTTCAACTTCAAGACGAGCACGCACTTTTCGAGGTTCGGGTTCTTCGTCACGAGGATGCTGCGTTAGGGTCAAATTTAAAGATGACTTCGAAGGTGGTTCTTCATTCGCTTGTGCGGCTTGGGTCCCATAAGATGTGACAATGTGCGACGCCATAATTTCAAGGAAGAAAGGAAAGATCTTTAACAAAATCAAATCAGCAATGGAGGTGGGGGGGAATTGTGACATCAAGATATGCGATCGTAATTTATAGGCCAAGGAAAAGGAAAGGAATGCGTAAATAATGGCCTAGGACCATGGTAAAGTAAAACCTTAATGTCAAAGGATAAAAAATGAAGGTCTAAATGAAGTTGCTTGGGGGGAAAGTGGGAAGAGGTAGAAAAGAACCTTCTTCTTTTCCTTCCATTGGCCACCAAACAAAGAACCTTCTCCTTTTCTTTCCATTGGCCACCAAGTTTTTGGATCTACTTTCACCTTCGTTCTCCTTCTATTTAAAAGGCGAACTGGGATGATCGAGGCTCCTTCTATTTAAAAGGCGGACTGGGATGATCGAGGCTCCTTCTTTTCCCCGAACATAATTTTCAATTCAATCTTGAGGATACTTGTTCCTACAAGCTTCTTGAAGAGGAAAAGAATGATGAGCCTTGGTAGTTGGGAAGAGGAAAGAGAGTAGAATGGAAATCTTGTAATAATTTTGGAGGAATGGGGGTGAGTAGTGATAGTATTGGGAGGTTGGAACCTTAGAGAAATTTCACAAACCCTTTCGGGTTTCTTAGTGTAACTTCTTGCTGGTTTAGTTAAAAATCCTAAGATTTGGTAGGTAGGTGTGCTTAGTAGTTAGCTTTTTAAAGAGCTAAGGCAAGCTGGATTTGAACAACCTATGTGTTAGTCACAATATTCCAAGTGATTAGTGGTCTACAGTCAAGATGGACCAATTGCCTTCGTAAAACCCTTTCGTGTTTCTTAGTGTAATTTCTTACTGGTTTAGCTATAGATCCTGAGATTTGGTAGGAAGGTGCGCCTAGTAGTTAGCTTTCTAAAGAGCTAAGGCAAGCCGGATTTGGACAACCTATGTGTTAGAAATAATATTTCAAGTGATTGCTGGTTGCAACTAAGTTGAAGATGGTGTTGAGTCCATAAAAGTTTGTTTAAAGGGATGACAATTTAACATAAGGTTCTAGGATTTGGAATGTTTGAGTCTAGAAAATATATCTATCAGTGTTAAATCGTGAATTATGCATAGGAGGCAAGGTACTTAGGTTCAACTACGAACGTAATCTAACATCTATAAATACACTCATATTTTTCCTTCACTGGTAACATTTGTGCTTTCAAGCATAATCATCTTGTAGAACTGGAAGTAGAGCGACAAAAGTTGCTTCACAAGGGTCTAGATCTAATTTTGACAATTAATAAGTGAGGAAGAAATTGAGACAAAATATGACGAGAAAAAAGACGAGGAAATTTTGGAAAGAAATCTGAAGCAACATGAGCAAGCAATTAAATTAAAAAATGAAGACAAACATGATAAAGGATATGCAAAGTATAGGGGTGCAAGTAATCCAACTTTTGCAAGAAGAAGTAGGTTTTAGTGGAGAGGAGTTGAATGTGATTTGTTAGATGATGATGACATTTTCATTGTGAATGGTTGAATGATAACATGTGATTTTATGGAGGCAGTTCTTAACGATTAGCTTGGTGAGGATCATGTTGGGCTATGTATTTTGTATTGTCCTGATATTGTGTCAACAAACATGATGATTTCGAAATGGCCATTGTCTCAAACTATTGTTGATGGCTATTCTTTAAGAAAACATCTTGTGAAATATAGTGAACGCTTTGTTTCAGATATTGATGAAGTGGGAGTAATTAGTGTGAGGAAAAATATATATACTTTTCATAAGAAGAAATGAAGTTCATGTGACTTTCAAGGTGCAAATTCCAATATAAACAAGGTTTTGTTGAAGGAGTTTGTGCGAAATGTGACCACGTTGACTTGTTGTGGGATGAATTGTTGTCAACATTTCCTTTAAGAAAAGACTTTCTTGAGGCAAGAATATTGGAGCTTGTCGTTTAAAGACTAGAGAGCCTATAGATTAGATATTCCAAAAAGATTGCATACAAAAGGAAACATTAAGCGATATAAGTTTCTCACTATGTAAGGTGTGGATATTTGCAAAATTGTTTACTATAAGATTGTCAATGTGTCCAAGTCAACATATATGTTGTACAAATATGATAGCAAAAAAGGTTATCAATTTCTACCACATGGTAATAAGGGTACACATAAATTACGAATGTCAATAAAACAAGAGAAATCAAATGTTCAATCATTGATTGGTTTGACGACAAATACAATGTTACATCAAATGAAGGGCATTGGAAATGGTTGAAAAGATGTGCAATGTTTATTGCTTGAATCTTGGAAAAATCTCTAGGAGTGAAACAATTAGGTAATTGGATTGATGGATTGTCATTTGGATTGGTAGTGAACTAAAAATGACCATATATTTAAAGATGTTCAATTGTTTTGGCATATTTTTTCTTGAAGCCTAGTTTTATTTATGCTAGTGTTTGTGTTGTTGTAGATAAGCAAGGAGTTAAACATTGGAGGAATTTTCCAATTTACTATGAATAGGTTGAAAAAAACA
>Ga0209208_10002423_pt1 | contig 26674 bp, 12 predicted proteins | sample S1TSphfallax_3_FD_187694 | JGI IMG/M metagenome (GOLD analysis project Ga0209208, IMG submission 187694) | Host-associated microbial communities from peat moss isolated from Minnesota, USA - S1T2_Fd - Sphagnum fallax MG (SPAdes) (version 2) | ecosystem: Host-associated > Plants > Peat moss >...
TGGCAGATTTGAAAATTGGTGTGGGAGAGGAGAACACACATAATGAAAAAAATTTAAAGTTTTAAATCCTGCCCAGCAGAATAAGCAGAATTGCCCCAAATTGTGTAGGGTGCCAAAGGACAAGCCTGGACAGAGCTTGTTAGGGGGGTACTTAGCTTGTCCCATGGGAGCTGAATCTGGTTCCAAAAATTTGAGCCTGTCTTGCATTGGTGTGTGTTTACCCATCAAAAAGCACTATATAAAATATTTCATGAACATAAAACATACATAGATCACAAGGTGCACAAAGGGGATGGTTACTAATAAATGTGCCTATAGTTAACACATGTAAGATCCCTTCTCCTTTATAGGCAAAACATTTATGTGTGTAGTAGAACCCTTAGGTGAGAGCATTCCCAAAATAAGGGTTCTAACATATAGGCCCCTTAATTTGAGAATATCCATCGCCCATGAGCTTTACCCATAATAAAGCACGAGGTGAACATTATCATGAACATAAACATACTTAGATCACTAATCCTTAGCCTAGGGGTAAGGTTTTTATGCATACTTCTTCAGCCTGTGAAGGAAAATTATGCTCAAGATGAAGAAGATTGTTTTATATCTATAAGTAGGCATAATTTCCTTCCCAATGATATCCACCTTTGTCCTTGGTGCTAAACTTTGCAAGCATGTAATTATAAGGAACTATTCTCTTAATGAGTAGGTGTAAGATTATTTATTTTTGTAGAGAGACACATGAAAATTTCTCTTCTTAAAAAATGTCCATATTGTATGGAGTTTCCTTGGCTTTAAAGTTGAGGAGCAATTCTAGATATCCATTGTAGTTAGGCAGTATCATGAATTATCACATTCACATATAGTGCTAAATGTTTGTCCCTCCCTTTGCATAAACAATAAATACGAAATTGTACCCACTAAAGAAGCAAGGCCAATGACAATGATCAACTAACTAAAAGTAATCATTTTCTTGTATCGTCCTTTGACACCCCTGATGACATTAGAGTTATCCCTATAGTCATCTTGTCTTCACCCTATCTTTGAGCCTCCTTTCACCCCTAAGCCCCTCTTTCAGTGGTATCCGCAAAGTAAGGAAATTTTATTAAATCTGGGTATGAAATGCTGAAACTCAGCATTTAATGCACAAGGTTCGAGAGTAATTATAGTAGGTGTACAGGTAGGAGCAGAGAAAATATATATGTAGCAGCAGTGGAGGCGCTCAAGAAAAAGGAAAGACTAGATAAAACTCAGTTTACCACCAAAATAGATGGTTTTTTCAGTTTCCCCCCAACCTCCCTGGTTGAATGCTACTGTACTTGTTTTGCAGGTTTAAAAAAAAATCTCACCCCGTTTATGACCAAACTCAGGGTTCTAGTGTTGTGTTTTCATTAATTTACAGATAACTCTGTTATGTGAGTTAAAATTCATTTTCACATCCTTATGAGGTTGATGCTATCCAAAATTTGACATATGGATCATTTTAGTGCAACTGCTGGAACTGGTCTAAATCAATTTCGGATCAAATTCTTAAAGTTCTCTGAATGAGGAAGGGGAAAATAAGGTTAAATTAGTTGTTGTATTCTTGATGTTTTCTAAAAGTACTCAGGCATGAAATTGCACTAGCGGTCTTACAATGCCCTTGCCATGCCGAAAGACAATGATTTTACAAATGGATTGATTGCACGTAACCATGTTATGACTTTTTGTCATAAACTTCCAAAGTTTACAAAACAGGCTGATGTTTCCTGTTTTTTATAACAATTTGTCATTTGTAGCCTCTTAGGTCTGTGGGTCTACACAAACTTCAAACATTAGGACCTCCATCAGACTTTATGACAATCTTCCAAGAGGCCTATAGGATGATGGGTTGCATAGGATGGGTTGCAGCCTCCTTGTTTGTTGAAGGTTTGTCCTTTTAGAATCAGTTGGGCAGGTTTATATCAATCTAGCATCCATTGGGCCTAAATAGACTTCATTTTGGATGCTTGATACATATTCATTCATCCATGGCAATTGAATCCAATGAGGAAATAGACCTAGTGGTCTTCTCTCAAGGTGCCCACAAATACTTTTTCAGCCGTTCACTTTCTTTTGAGATACTTAAGGCCCACTTTAGCCAAGGGTCCAGGGTCAAATTCCTAGGAACCAATTTGGACTGATTTGAAGCAAATTGAAGGATTGGACTAGAGTACCTTGGTCTCTAGCCTGATTCTTGGTTCTCCAAATCAGGAGCTCTCCTTTTAGCACTGTTTATTCGTCGGAAACAATTAATTTCCCCTCCAAAACAGGTGCCATGTAGGTTTAGCCTCAATTGGCCACTTTTTGTTCAAGGCCTTGGGACCTATTTAAAGCTTTGGACCAATAAGATTGCTTAATTCATTGGTCCCTGGACCTTGGACCCTCATCTAAAGTCGCCCTAAGACTATGTCTCTCAATATCTGCAGTTCACGTAATATCCCTCCTCTTTTCTAAGAGGGATAATCATGTATATAAAGTGACTTCCAAAACTAGTTAGGAGTTTTCTTTGAGTGCTTTTTACACGCATTTAAAGCTTGTCTGATTTCTTAGATCCAATAAGGCTGCAAATTCTCAGAATTACAGTGCATAATAAGATTGCAGCATATGAAAAGGATAGAGAGAGAAAGCCTGCAAGGCAGGCAGAAATCAAGGGGCCGAACTTCACATGATTTTAGCAATTGCCAGAAGCACTGGATTCCTGCAAAATTTGGCCATTTTCATTAAGTGTTAGAATAACTCAAAATGAGAGAGAACTATAATTTGTCAGGCACAGTGTTCCCTGGCTATTTGGCTCTGTCCAACAAAGGCATTATGGGAACAACTTCTCCGCAGTTATAGGGGTTGAAGAATCAAAAGTTGGCTGAATGCATAAGGTTATAGGTTTGTATGTAATTTTTTTATTGGCCCAAGCTAATGGATGTGCATGTGTAGATTTTGGGTGCACCCATCCAACTGATGGGTTGTTTTGAAGTTTACCTATCTACTTGTTGGGTTACTCATTAAATCATGTCTCTAAATCATTTTTATTTGTTTGGGTTGTCACTTGCCTTTTTTAATCAGCAGGTTTCATATCACTATGAATTGTAAAAAAAAAATTCTTATTATTAAATTTTAAATCAATTTTTTTGATAAACATAAAAATAATTAGCTTCAATTCCTTTAAATCCTATTAAAATGAGATTTGAAAGATTATGCAAGAATTGATTAAAATAAAACACACCAATTCTGAAATAAATATAAAATTCGTTGTTCAGATATAATTTTTTAAATTAATTTGATGTTATTTTAAAAACTTCAATAAGGGTTTGATGAAGATTTAATAACAAAAATCGTAATGAAATTAATTGATAATAGACATTTCCCTAAGATAGTAGACATGCATGAATGATTTTAGGTTTTTATCAAACATGTATGGGGCAAACACAACTAGTTTATAAATTTGGGTGGAAGTATAATGGGATTTATAGGTGAAAATTTAGTGAAAGCAAAGGTGTTAAGGTTTTTTTTCCCCTCTTCGACGGGTTTGTTTTTTACTAGGAGGTTTCAATGGGTATAAGGAGTGGATAATTCAATTTGATTGAAAGAATTACAAGTTGGAAGCGAAGCTTTAAGAAAAGGGGATGAAGGGTTAGGAATATTTATTTATTTTTTTGAAAGGGTTTTTTTGGGTGAGGAAATGAAGATGAAATAATTCCACCACTTTCCAAAGGAATTTTTTGCATGGGATTGGGAGAGGTGATTTTTTTTTGGGATGAGGACCAACCCAAGGGTCCTCGTCCCATGTTCATTATTAGACCATAATTTAGTCGTCAAACCATGGATATGATCTTTTATTATTAAGTTGAAATCTACCATAATCAAAATGATTGAAAATCAATAATTAAAATTCATAAGATGCTAAGAATATTGATGTCTTGTTCATTATTAGACCATTATTTAGCCATCAAACCATGGATATGATCTTTTATTGTTAAGTTGAAATCTACCATAGTCAAAATTACTTAAAGTCAATAAAAAATAGAAAAGGTTTAGGGTTAGGTTTAGGGTTTAAGTTAGGTCTTTTGTCCCATATAAAAAATAACATTGTATGTTTATTGTCTATCTTTTTTCATAGTAGGAACAATGTGCTTGGTTTAAGCTTTCACCATTTGTTGATTTTTTGTTTTGCTTCATTTGCAAGTGTGTGTTTATGCAAGTGCATGTTTTTCCAAGTGTGTGCTTTTGTAACTATTAGTTTTGCTAAGTACTACTTCATTTGTTTGTTGTCCAATTCATTTTGGTAAGTTCTTATTTATTTTATTTTTTTTCACAATGGTTGTTGTTTTAGTGAAAGAAGCTAAATTAATTGTTGCGATGAATGATTTGGATTTTGGAATTAGAGATGTTGCATTTGAAGTAAAGGTGTTCAATAGGTATGGCACCTTTGATCAAATTACAAGTAGAAACATGGAAGATTCAAGCTATGCATATTTACATTGTGATTTATTGGATAAGGCAATTTTGACCACAATCACTTTGAGGGTGAAATTGCTTCATATAGAGATGCATGAGCAACATTTGCAGAAAGGCATGTTTGTGAGGTTGGAAAATTTTGACATTAAATCAAAATCCAAAAGTGGGTTTGAGAAAGGTGACATGTATGTTGTCATTACAATTGAGTCAACAACCATTGTGTCATCAATTCCTACATTCCAACTCAAGTTAGTTCCCATGTTTTTCCACATGGATTCCATTAAATTTTTTTAAATTTTTTTTAAAAGTTAGAGGTTTGCTACCATTACTATCATTGTCATTGGTATAAGGGGAGTAGGGGATAACAAAAGTGAAAAAAATTGTTGATTGCATATTGAGAAGGTGAATTTGACCAAAATGTTCTTGTTATTGGTTATAATTTTAGAACATATATAATATGAACAACTTCTTGAAGTTTAGAATGGAGGCCAATGTGCTATGGTTTAATAAAAAATGTGATAACAATAGTAAAAGGAGATCAATATTTGAGGGCACAACATTACACAATTTTAACAAATGTCGTTGAAAAAACTATTCAAACTTGCCTTCTTTAGTTACATAACAAATTATCAAGTGTTCAATCTGCATTCAAAGAAGTAGATTCCTTTTTTTTGCATCATTTAATGTTTTTCTCAAATTTACGCAAAAAAATCAAACAAAATTTAATGTTCATTTCATGATCAACCATATTAAAAAATATAATGAAAATTACAAAAATAATGTAATGAAAAATAAAATTTCAAAGTGTTGTTTTTTAACGTAAAAAAAAAATCGAATGTTCATCTGATTTTATGAAGTGGTCCATTAAGTGGTTCGTGGTAGTCTAGTGTGGAAGACACCACTAGGTGGTCCCTTGCAGTCTAAAGTGGAGACCACTTAATGGCCACTAAGTGGTCCTTGGTAATCCCCATGGTAGTCCTGGGTTGAAACCACTCGATGGCCACCAGCCTCCATGTCCCTCACACTTTTGAGTCAAAACCACTTGGTGGCCACTAAATGGTCTTTGTCATTCCAAGGTTGAAACCATTTAGTGGCCATAAGGTGGTCTTTAGTAATCCCCTTGGCAATCCATGTTCAAAACCACCTAGTGGCCACCAAATGGTCTTTCACAATCTAGGGTGGAGAGCACATGGTGGCCACCAAGTTGTCCTTGGTAGTCCCCTCAGTAGTCCTAGGTTGAGACCACTTGGTGGCCACCAAGAGGTCCCTTGTGGCTTAAGGTGGAGAACAACTAGTGGTCACCAGGTGGCCCTTGGTAATCCCTTTAACAATCCAAGGTCAATACCACTTAATGCCCACCAAGTGGTTTCAAGTCTCTAGACATTAAAAAAAAAACTTAGTGGCCACTAAGTGGGGATTTATTTTTTTGGGTTTTTTTTCCACCTATGTAGTTCGGAAATTCCTATTTTTTAAAAGAGGAAAATTAGGTGGCCACTTGAATCTAATGCAAAATAACAAAACAAAAACAAAAAAAACAAAAGGAACAATTTGATTCTTCCTTCTTTAAAGAGGGGAAAACCGAATGGCCACATAATTATCTTTACTATGATGGCCTATAGAAAATAAAAATACATTGAAATGAATTTTATTTATTAGAATTGTTTAAAGAACAAAAATCCATCTTCCATTGCATACTAGACATAAAATACAATGTTGTTACTAAGAGTGAAAAAATTGTCTTTATATAATTCAATGGAAATTTTTTTTGCTTAAAATATGGGATTCAATGTTTGGAGTGTGTTTGTTCAAAGAAAAACATATTGTAATTTTAATATGGTAAGGTAGACAAGTATGTGAAAAACCTTTGTAAATAAAATTTTATAATTTTTTCCACATTGGTCAATGGCCTTTGAACATTGAAAGGATTTTGCAACCCCTTTCTTGGCACATCTAATGTCACAAAAATCATTGGAGTTGGTTTAAAATTGAGCAAGATATGGCTTATGGAAATGAAGGGGGTGAAAATGTGAAGTTTAAACACCAAAAAAATAAATCTTATTTTAAATCTTAAGATAAATATACATTGGTCTAATGTTTTTGCATTTCAAATATCATTTTACAATTTCAAATTTCGCACCCATAGCTCTTTAAATAACTCAAAATGAATAAGAAGTGAAAGAGATATATGGTTTGAAATAAGGGGGCATAATTTTTTTTTTTTCATGCTTGAATGACCTTTTTTTCTTGATTTTTTGTTGTTGTTATTATTATTTATCTTTTTCTTAAATCTTTTCTTTAGGTATAAATCTTTAAAATTATTATATTTTTACAACATCTTTTATTATGCACTTCTTATGCATTTCATTTTTTTTATTTACATATTATGTGTATGGTTTTATTTCTTTTTTGATTGATCTACCTTTTTTGCACATTTTCCCTTTGTTTATGTTCATCTTCATTTACCTTTTTGTTTTAACATATTGTCTTTTTTTTCCAAGTGACCAGGGTGTTGTCAATAACTAGCCCTCCATTTCAAAAAAAATGTGGAATTTGTCATGTAGTAGATGTCATCATTTTTCCAATAGGTGGTGTTCATTGTAACACTTGTCATTCAAATCAACAATTCAAAATTTAGGCTTTCTTTGTGGTTCCATTACAACCAATAATGAACATGTGTTATTGACTGTTGGGGGCAAATGATTTGAAGTAATTGTGCATATGACAAAATGATGAGTAAGAGATTCAAAAGGGATGAATTATGTATGTTGAACCAATTTCTCAAGGATGGGACCAACCATCTTTTGCTTTGACTTGCAACCATGATTCTATGTATGTTAAGGACATGTGACTCAATACTTGTCTTAGTTTTGTGTGCACAATGCTACTTGCAAGTTGCATTAATGTGTCTTAAGAGTGAAGGACCATTTGTGTATGGGATGGGGACAGACTAAACACATTTAATGTAATAAATCTATTAGATGATTACTTCAATATTTATTCTTGTTCAAGGCTAGTTATTCTTCTATAAATTCTTTCATTACACTTTGATTTTCTTTAAGGCCTTCACTCAAATCAACATGTATGTACATTCTCTTATATAAGTTTTATGGTTTTTTGGTTGTGATTATGTATTTAATGATGCAAGGGTTTCAAGTGTATTTGATGTGAAGTTAAATTTTTCATAATAGGTTCACCATGTGCATTTTTTATAGATTTGTATTTATGTTTTTGACAAAGTATATATGTTGTTTATAGTCTATTATTTATACATGAATGATATTGGGGCGTAGAATTATCATTTCTTGAATTTCTATTTCATGGAGCACCAAACTTGTTTGTTTAGTTGGCAATTCTTTCACACTCCCAATGAAAGTATATTAGGGATTTAGAACCAAATGATGAGGTGTGAAATAATCAAAGTCAAAGATTTCAAAGTATTAAGAAATCCTACCTACTTGTAGTGACTTTGGTAAGTGTGCATTTTTTCATTTCCGATTAAGTTTGGTTCATCTACACCGATGTTTAGTTTTTATTGATGGGAGGATGTGAATCACAACTTGCTAATCACAACTTGAAATTGATAAATGGACTAGGAAACTAGAACATATGACTTTTCAATCCATTTTTTAATCAATGGGAAGAAACTTTATTTGTAGGCTTAAGTTGCAAGGTTTGTCTATAAAGGAATCAATAGCTAGATTTTTGGAAGTTTTCGTACTTAAGAAAAAATTGACAAGTTCCTCTTGTAGAGCATGAAAAGGTTGAAAAGGCCTAAGCAGAACATTGAAAGTTTAAAACGATGGATGGCAATGATGATTTATGTGATTGTATGTATGCATTATTGACGGGGTTAAAACCCTCTAGTGTAAGTATTGCGTGAAGTGCTCTATGGATGGCCTTGAGGCAAGGGAGATGTGTGTAGTGACTTGCTAATTTCACAATGATTCCAATCCACACAAATGTATGTGTGTTAAGTGGCTAATAGTAAAGAAGAAATAAAGTTTATTGATCATGTTAACCATACGTTAATCATGTCCTTATGAATTTGAAGTTTGCATTGTATGGTCTTTTTTGTTTATCTCTAGTTACATGTCTATGGAAACTAGCCCAACATTTGCAATTGCATGCTTGGAAATGAATATGTTTCATATACAAACATGATTTTAGGGAAAGAATTCTTATTTGCAATTTTATGGGTCATTGAAAAGGATCAAACAAAATAAATGTATGAGTCTCTTTTTTCCGTTCACATGATGGTGGATAATAATACATGTTGTGTATGGTACTTATGTATTGATTCAAGAAGATTGGACAAGGATAAAATGGTAGGTATTGTAACAAATGGGGCATTGTCAATTATAGCATATAGGTTTGGTGACACACTTGAAAACATATAATTTGCACTTGGTTTTAATTCACTATATTTCACACAAAGAAGCATTGTTGGTTGCATATGTGTCAAAGGACTTCCATCAATTCAAATTTGTGGACAAGTTGCTTAAAAAAGATTTAGAAGTGTTGGTGCATTTTCTTTGCGTACAAAATAAATGTATGGAATATTATATTAACCTTTTAAAATTTGGTGATAATTAAATTATTTTCAAAATTTCAAAAATTCTAGAAATTGCCTATTTGAAATGATGTAATTATTACCCCTATGTCAAAATTTAAAGAATTGGACTAGTTTTTGTGGTGAGTAAGTTCTCTATCACATTGTTTTGTTTCTTTACCCTCTTCATGATTAAGGTTTGGGGATTATAAATGTGATGACTTGCATGAGGTGGATGTGGGCATAATTGAAAAAGATAGCATTCGAACGAGAATCACAAAACAAAGCTATTTATGGGTAGAGCTTGGGAAAAGAGTTCTTGAAGTCAAAAATTAAAAAAAATAAAAATAAAAAAATGCTTGTTTTCAAGTGGAAAGAGATAGTTCATTGTCAAGACAAAGGCGAAAACATGTAGTATGTGTCTTTGAGTTTGAACTGATTTAACATTGATAGACAAACTAAAGGAAGAACAACAAGGTCATGCATACACAACAACATCAAGGGAAGGAAAAATATAAAAATATATATCTTTCTATCATATAATTTGACAGAACATAATATCTCCCTAGTTTTGCAAAAAGAAGTAGTAGAGTTTATTGTAAAAGGTTTCATATTAGTAGAGGTTCAAAGTCCACATAATTTGCTAAAGATTATTCGTCTATATTTATTACCAAAATTCCATAAATTACCTTTTGTACTAGCTTTAAATGGAATTTGAAAAGTAAAATACTTATTTGACACTTGAATGTGAACTTGAAAAAGGCATTATGATATTGGATGTGATGGGGATACATGTTCTAGGAGTATATTTCAATTGCATAATGCTAGATGGTTGATATGGGGATAGGTCATAAAACACCTTGTCAAATTGATGTTGACAATTTTTGAAATGTGATGAAAGAAACTAATGATAAGCAATCAAGGTGGCATGTAGATATGCTCGTAAGGTGGAATGTCAATTTTATTTGCACATGCTTGTGATGTTCTAACTAATTGAATAAATTCAAAGTGTACTTCCAAGAGAATATTATATTGATCCAACAACCTTTCAAAGCAATTGTTAATAATTATTTGAACACCTTGACATGAAAGTTTTTATGAAAGAATTATTTTACTAGGAGTTACACACTTGACTTTTTTTTTGAGTAATAGGTTCAAAGTGTTCAATATACTATGCTTTTGTTCAAAGAGAAGATTAATGGTTTGGAAAATGTTTGGACCATCTTATTTATGCTAAATTATATGTACCCCAAGTTCCTTGATGGACTCAATTGTGAGTCCAAAGGTGAAGATAATGGAAGGAGAAGGAGTTGAGGCACGTTCCCTGGCTCATAACACTTTGGGGGTACATGGGCATGTTGGAGTTCCGAGATGGGACTAGCAAGATTGACAAGCACTTCATTTAATCACACGGACCTACACAACTAAACAACAAGTTGGTTAGTGTATAGTTATAACACTTTGGTGCATGGACAAGTCACGAGCAAACATGGACTCACAAGACTCACCACGGCGTAGACTTGGAGGAAGTCACCACCTTCCCCCTTATAATATACTTTGTGCTTGGTCACAGGACTAGCACCCAAATGTCATTTTGTCCTAGGACTCTCAAGTGGGAGTCCCAAAATTTTCACAATTGGGACTTTTGCAACTTTGGGGGTTTATAACTTTGCGTGCAGGCCTCCGATTGAAATGAGGTTTGAAACAAAGTTATAGCCCTCATCGATATATTTCTAATGGTATGTTGCACATCACTTACAATGCAAGGAAATCAGGGTGATTCCTGACTTTTAATGGTCGGGAGTCAAATTGCCAATTTGACTCTCGGCCCTTCTTTTGGCTATAACTTGTGTGTTATGTGTCCAAATGGGTCATGTGAGCCCATTTTAAACATCTACGTTCCAAGAGCTTTCCAATGATATAAAAAACTCTTCAATCCAATGCATTTTGACCTCTGCGATCGCTCTTTGAAAATTTGGGAGTCCACCATGACTTTAATTCCCAAAGTGGGAGCTCACTTGAGAATGTGAAGGTTCATTCCCTCACACACTCTTGCACTCCCAGGAGCATGAAATGTGACTCCTGGTCTTCATACTTGGCCCACACCTTCGCAAGCCTTTGTTTTGGTCATGAGCCCAAGGCTAGGGTTGCGACATTTTGGCTGTGTTTCACTTCATTTGACTTAACATGTCTGTTAGACTATTGTTGATTGTTTAAGACTTGTTGTGATTGTTTGTGTTTTGAATTAGTTAGGTGGTCATTGGTTGTTTTCTGATGCCTTGATTTGTTCTATAATTTTGAGTTTAAGGATGAAAATTGAAGCAAAAATATAACCAACCTCTAATGGATGATGTTGGAAAAGTTATCCCTGAATTGTCTTTGTTGGCCTCTAATATTAGAAAAGAGGTTAGGATTCTTGACTTTTGAAGCTATGAAAAAAAAAAACTCATAACACGTTCTCCCTGATGTTAGACCCAAGGTTTAAAGGTTTTCATCTTGTGACCTCTTATGTTGGGCGTGAGTAAGGAGTGTCTATTATGTAAGAAAGCATGATATCTTATGCTTTTGAAGTGTTATCATTGCTTACATCCTGTGGGAGAAAGTGAATATGATGGTTTTTCAAATCACGAAGATGATTGTAGATTAGACATTTTTCAAATGACCACCAACAACAACGAACTGAGTTGGTGACTAGAGAGTTGTTAAACTTTAGAAGATTTCATGTAGATGTGAAGGACATTAAAAGCCCTTTGTTATGGTGGGAAAAACATCATTCTAGGTTTCTAGTTGTAGGGCTTTTAGCAAGTCAAATATTTGGCATTGTAAGTTCTTAAATATAAGTGAAGTGTATTTTTTCTTGTGTTGAAATTTTAATAAACCTTAGAAGATTTTGTTTGTAATAAAAAAAATTTAAAGACACATATTTTTGTTAGCAAAATTTGGTTGAATGATCTTAGAATAAGTTGTAAGGAGGCATGTAGCTTGGTAGAGTTGATAGAGAGGGAAAAGAACTTTGAGGAGGAATTGGAGGAGCTTGAAGAAGAATGTGATTTAGAGAAGAGATTGAAAATTGTGAATGATAAATGTGAGAGATTGAAAACTAAACTTCTTTTTGTGGATTTTACTTATTAAAATCATCATTTTTTAAGTTTTGATTTTTAAAAAAAAAACAATTGTGATAATTGTTTTGCGAGAACAGCCTCTGAAAACCACCGGCGGTTCAAAAACTTGTGAGAACTGACTACCCTGAAAACCGCCAAGTTTCATTTTTCTGAAATTTCTGAAATCCGGGGTGATTATTAAAAAATAAAAATCTGAAATTTATAAAAGAATCGGGGCAATTCTATTGACCCTCTCAAAGAACTGGAACCAGCGATTTTCAGGAAAAAAGTGAGAAGTGCCCAACACTGGTTAAGATGTCACTTTTGAATCTCACTGATAACCAGCTTCAATGCACTAGTCCCATTACTTTGTTTTCTCATGATACCCGGATACCCATCGGGTACCACGAGGAAAAATAAAAATGGAAACAAAAGTGGTGGATTTTTGCAAAGGGTAACGCTCGAGGCAGGGAGCATTTCGGGGAATAAGGGCCCAATGTGGGCCCTTATGGGCCCTTATTCTCGTAAGGCCGGTCGCCTTGGGCCTTACCCTACACATTTCTTTCCACATATGTACCTACCAAGGTTGGCTGAAATGACCACACTGACACTTGGTTTTGGGCCGTCAGATACGCATTTGACGCCTATAAAATCTGGACCATCCGTTGCCCACTTGGTAACAAACAACAAAATGCCAAAGCGGGTTGACGGATTCAAATAACAAAAGAAAGAATCAATCGTGACCGTCGTGGGTCTGTTGGTAGATCACAGCCGTCAATTGATAAACTGCCGAAAACGCCATCTTTCCCGGCCGTGTCCTGTCTCGTGTGTTCTCATCCGTCAGATCCACAAAAGAGAAACACAAGGACCGTGGATATGGAAAGATGTGGTGGGTGTCAGTAAAAGACAGAGAGCCTCGTCTCTCCCTCTTCTCGCTCTCTCTGTCGCAGCTCTCGCGCTTTGCTGCTGCTGCTTCTGCTGCCTGCACGGTTGTTGCACGCGATTGTTCTCGGCGGTTGCAGTGCTGTGCATTTGTTTCTGGGTTGTGGTTTCTTGTGTTTGCATTACTGCAACTGACGAGAGAAAAACGGACGACCCATTTTCTCTCTTTTGCCATGTCTATATCATTGTCTGAGTGATGAAACAAGGTTTTTTTTTTTTTTTTTTTTTTCCCCGTCCCTTTGGCTGCAGTTCCTCCAATCTCTGAGAGAAAACTCTTTGCAGGCCTGATGTTGTTGATTCATACAACATCTGATTGCTTCAATCTTTATGTGAATATATTACTAGCAATGGGCATCGTAGCATTTCTTCTTTTCTGTACACCAGAAAAAAAGACAGAAGTGAACATATTGTAGTAGCACTACTGTTTGTGATGTGTCTCTTTGTTTCTTGATCATCTGTGTTTTTGTTGCTGTTGCAAGAGTGCCGAGTTGCAATGGGGTTTTGAACTGGTTTTTAACAATACTAGCAAGATTGAGAAACTGGAGCTAGCATGCAGCAGTGGTTGTGAGAATTCGGATTGAACTTTCTGGCAGTGTTGTTGTTCAAGCTTTTTCGTCATGCGTGCTGCAGCTGCGAGTATGATTCTCGCTGCAGCAAATGTAGTAGCTACGGAGGAGAAATGTTGCAATAGTGACGATGACGACGATGATAATACGTCCACAAGCAGCAGCAGCTGCCTGGAGCTCTACGATTCCTCAAACTCGCGGGTGGAGATGATGACAAGAGGGCGAAGAGAGCTCATGAGCAAGTACTTCCCGTTCAAGGAAGAAGAGCCATCGCCGCTCTTGTGTGAGTATTTCGGTGTTGCATTGGCGTTTGCAGCACTGGGAGCAATGATCCGAGGTCTCAACAGCAGCACCAACAAAGCGAAATCAGCGAATGGGTTTAGTAGCCGCAAGTTCCAGAGAATGGCTTTGCAGGTGGTGCTAGAAGGAGCGATGGATCGCTTGCATTGTCTAGCGCAAAGTGCGTTAGACTCAGACAAGAGAGTGAAGGAAAACAAAAATGAAGCCACTGCAGCTTTCCTTGAAGAAAGGAGAACTTGGGAGATGGAGAAGGCCAAGCTCTCACTGAAACTGGCAGAAGCGGAGGCGGAAGTGGGAGAACTGAGAATGAGAAGAGGCGAAGATGCCAAAGCAAATGAGAAAGTTGCGCTCATATATGCAAGTCACGAACAGAACTGGAAGATCGAGAGGAACAAGCTCCGACATGAGATAGATTTGCTGCGAAGAGATTTGCTGAGAAAAGAGGTAGGAGAGCTTTGTAACATGAGTCCTCGCGGGAGAAACACCCATTGCGAGGAATGCGAAGCCAAAGAACGGCATGTGAGTGCGTTGCAAGAAAGTCTTAGCGAGAAGGAGTTTTTCATGATGACGGCTATGGAGGAAGCGCAATCCGAAGAACATGAGCGCAACGCTCTTGCGGCAAAGCTTGCCATTGCTGAGTCAATTGCAGCGGAGTTGAGCGAGAAACTCTCTTCTGAGCTCGCAGATGCAATGCGGCAAAGAGTCGTTCTCCAGGATCTCAAGACCAAGCAACAAGAAACCGAGCGCGAGCTCATCAAGGCTCTGGAGGAGCTTCAGAATGCGAGAACAGAGCTCACCCACATTGCAGTCGTGCGGAAAGAAGTGGAGGATAAGGAGGAGGTGATATCATCGATGCTCAGGCGAGCGAGCAGAGAGAAAGAGGATAAAGACTATCTTGCCAAAGAGCTTGCGCTTTCCGAAGTCAAGAGAAAACACGCTGAGAATCTGATGCATCGGTGGAAGAGCTTAGCAGCAGCAGAGGAGGAGGAGGAGAGAGGTCGTCGGCGTCCGAGGATGATGATGACTCCTCACAAGAGGACTGCCAACAGGTTTCACCATCGCAGTCTTGGCAGCAGAAGCGAATTGGATGATGAGGTTCTTGGACATTCACATAAGAGAGATTGTTCTTGCAGCGCTGCAGAGGAGGAGGAGCTTCAGCTTCAACCCACGCGTGCATTCAATAAATGGGTTGAGCTGGTGAAGAGCAGACATGCAGCACAGCTGGAGGACAAGCATTGGCGTGAGATAGAAGCCTTTGAGAGACAGATGCGTGCAAAAGATGAGAGAATTGTAGCTTTTCGCTCACAGTTGTTGGCCATGGAGTTGGAGTCCAGCAAAATGAAATCAGAGATGGAGGTATTGCAAATTGAAATTGAGAACACCATTCAGAAGCAGGAGGAGGAAAATTCTTCCAAGGTCGTGGTTCAGTCCCCCAAGAAGGAGATTCAGCTCTTGGGTCAGGTCATGACACAAGAGGAATGTGACAGCAATGACAACAACAGCAATGATGTTGAACTGCAAGAGCTGGTGGAATCATGGAAGGCAGATGTGATGATCACCAAGTAAGTTACAGTTGCAATTCAAGCTGCACAATTGCCTTTTCTGCACATGCAAGTTTTCTCTTTGTAGGGTTAGGAGATGTGTGCACACAGGAGCAGGTGACCCATTGAATCGGGTGAGTGGTTGACAGTTCCAATCTTGGGAAGCCGTTGAGGGAGAAGGAATTGGATGAACAACATCCGAGCAGTCTTCAGAGCATCATGGTGAATGCAGAGATAGAGATCCAACAAAATGACATGAACCTGATTATGGTGGAAGATGGGTTATGTCAGATGCAGTACGAGAATGGAAGAAAGGCCAAGGCTGCCGAAGAATCATTTGCACACAACAGTCATGAGAAAGTAGGTGGACCCACATTGTATGTCTTCCCATTTGTTTGGCCTCCAAAGGCCAAAGTGAATTTACACTGTGATGAACAAATGTTGTATGGAAATGATCAATCTTGTGAGCTATTTGGAGAATTTAGGTTTTATTCTTACAGGAGGATGCACATTGTCATCAGTAGCAGAGATCAGACCTTTTGTGAAGGTGAGCTTGCTTATGTTGCTGGCTACCAATATCATAATACACTTCTAATCAGTATGCGTTCTTGTGTTGTTTGTGTTATTCCTAGGTGAAAGTGCACGTTGACAGTCAAGACCCTACTTCTGAGAAAGCAGCCATGGATACCTGTCTTGAGGTCACAGCACAAACTTGTGACTTGAGAACTGACAATTGGACACAAAGTGGGTTGGAAGTTCAAAGCAGAAAGAGATTAGGAGAGCTTGTACAAGAGGAGGCAAGCACAGTTTCAAAGTCAGACAGTCTCAAGCTTCAAGATCTGCTTCTGCATGAAGATAACACAAATTTGATGCTTCTGTCAGATCAAACCAATGCATCCAAGGCTGTGAATGATTTCCCCTTCTCAGAGCTTGCATGCTGGTTGCCACTGGACCAAGAGACCACTCACAAGTTCATCCAACCTTTACCAGATGGCTCTCAAATGCAAGGTGACCAGGGGTACTTGGCATTATCACACTCAGCACAGATCAAAGAACAACCTGGACAACCTTCTTCCACAACCCTTTCCAAGCTGGATACGAAGACAATCAAGAATAGTAATTTGCACACTAAAAGGAGATGGAGCTCAAACAAACAGCCTCTGAGGTCACTCTCGGTCTCGGATTCTCTGACTTCAAAGACTGACCAGACAACCTTGGACAATTCCAGCTTGGGACAGGTATGAGTACAAACAGTGGGTGTCTCTGGCTAAATGGGAGGATTAATTCTAGATGAATGTTCTCACAAATGGTGGTTTTGCAGGTTGTCCGTACTGAAAGCTTGAAGAACAGTAAGTTTGACATATTTCGGATGCTGAAGAAGAACACAAATTTTGACAAGAAGCAGAGCCAACATGATCTTTTGGATATTGGAGAAACACTCCAAGGTCCTCCATCTTCTAAATTCACAGGGTCAACTGTCAGCAGGTCAGTGTGGCAGTAAGACAAGGAATTTGTGGTTGTGACCATGAGACTGGTGAAACCTCCCAGCTCTTACTGTTCGAAGGCACAAAAGTCAAAATGGGTAGTTATCCATCTGAACACATCTAGAATCTGTTTTTAGCAGGGCTGAATATGCACTGCCAGGCTGAGAGTAGCAGCATAGAAGTGTGTTTGAAGATGGGTTGCAAAGAATACTTACTGAGTGCCAGGTAATTCTACAGGAAGGACCCTCAAACAAGAGCCAAGATCCAGGTTTTGAGTCTGGCATTGGAGGTGAAGAGGATTGAGCAGCAGCTTGCGGGTATGAATATAACTGGAGCATCTTGCAACACAGAGGTGGAGATTCAACCTTCAGATGTGCAAATTTCACGTTCGACAAGATTTTCTACTCCTAACAAACTCAGCAGGGGATATGCTGCTCTTGCAGGGAGAGTAAGCCAACTTGCGAAACAGATTGTGAGTATGCTATCCTGCCCCTCTGAATGCAATGTCAGAGGCTCTTCCAAAGCAAGCCTTCTATCTCATTGAACACCAATCTCCTTTGGGGAGAGAATACAGCACTTTTTATGCTCTAAAGAAAGCATATGTGAACGGATAAATCCTCCACAGCTGTTGTTTGAGTTTATGCTGAGAGTGACCTGTCTGTTCTGAGTGTCTTGTGGATGGATTGTCTGCAGGGCTTGACAAATACAGGGTCAAACTTAGAGTACCCAGTTGCCAACCAGGAAAAAGAAGTGGCATCCATCCAAGCCTCTGTCACATCAGAGCTCTCCTTGCAAAAAAATCCTTTATGCAAAAAAGGATCTTCACCATTAGCACTTATCCTATTGCAACAGAGGGCAGAAGCAGTGGGAGAAAATCTTGCAGCCATTCAATCCAAGATAGCAAATGAAGGTGGGCCCAGATCAGCATTTGATCAAGGCCCAGTTGCACCAGTCTCCCCAAATCAACAATTTGCCAACACAGTGCAGGCTCATCGTCCCTCCAAAGTTCAGGACATATTGGGATTGCAACTGACACACTCTTCAAGTAACCTGGAAGGCAACTCTGGAGCCACTGAACTGTCCTTGCAGGTAGAAAAGTCATCTGTACCAGTTTACATCAATTGTGAAAAATGCTGGTCACAGTCCAAGATTCTTTCTTATGTGACTTAACAAATCAACCTTTTGATGGTGAAGGGAGAAAGCAGGGATTGCCTATCCAGCCTCCCCTGCTGCTCTTTGAGAGGCAGACTCAGCACTTGCCACCAATCAACAAGTGCTGCCGATTCTCCTTGTAGACCCCCTACTTTATAGGGAATGGGCTGTGGACAGCCTGTTCTCTAGTACATCTCAAGGCAGAGCCCTACAGAGCCACAGGAAAATTATTGCATTGGTTTGATATGGAGAGGTGATGTAGTGCAAATGGGTTGTGAATTCTCCAAGTGAAGTAAGGATGAACATAAGCTAAACAGTCCATGCTCTTTTTTGGGTTAATGCAGGCATGAAAAACTCAAGATTGTTCTATGATGGGAAGAGAGCTCAAGATCAGCATCACTGACAGGACCCAATTCCTTCATTGTGCACCTATTTATCATGAAGATGGACTATCTATAAGCTGTACATTTGCTTGGCAGACCAATGCAGAACATGAGAATGCCAGGTATGCGGTGCCTAATGCCTCCAAAGACATGGAGCCTTGTGTGTGGTGGTGGCAAGGGCAGATGTGATGAAGGCCTGGTTTGCTTCAATGCTAATTTGAAATCTGTTCACTGATCCTGTAGATCCACACGTTTGTTTAATATTCCTGTTTGATATGCTGATAGTGGTGGTCAACTATGTTGCAGAGGAACGATTGCAGAGTTTCTGTCTTTGCATCCTCCTGTTACAATGTAGCCAATTCTAACACTACTGATCTTAGGGTGTGTGTGCAAGTAGTACTCTCGCAACTTCTCCATCAAGAAGTTGGTGAAGTCATGTACACATATGTTATACTAGTAGCATGTGTAGACATAACAGGAAGTAGTCAGTTGTCACAAATAGTTTCCTCCTGGAATCATTGGCCACGTGTATAAAATAAAACTAATAATTTCTGTCTGTGTGAACCTTATGCACCTACCACTTGCCCCCCTCTCTGAACTTTACATCCATGCAAGCTAATTGAAAGTTGTACTTGCTTCCTTCCTTTTATGTACCTACCTCCCTCCCTCCCTATCAAGCAAGTCTATATACTATGGACTCTCTTCAATTTTCTAAACCTTCCCTATCCTCTAAACCCTAAACCCTTGGACAGTGAAATTTGCCTAAAAGTGACTTCAAAAGAAACTTCATGATAAGGTCCAAGCAGACTGCCAGCTACATGTCTGTTCAAGAAGAGTCATTAAGGTCTGGCGTGGTAGATTATGTCATTTTCTTGAAATCATTGTATGAAATAATCTTTCTGGTGTGATCTTACACTCAAAAAGTGTCCAAATTGTTTCCATTGAACATGATTTTTCTTGAAAATAATCGAATCTGCCACCCCAGACCTTAATGTCATGGAACAGCTTGCCCTTTGCCCATTATGTTGGGTGCATCACTGAGCTTGACCGGATGGGTTTTGCCTGGTGCCTTGCACAAAATAATGGGCAGGGGCTTGGCCTTGCCATAGTACATAAGTTCATTGTTTTTTCATCACATGAGACATTGCAGTAATGGAATCAGCACCCTTCTCTGTGCTTGCATGCATACATTGTTTATTAGAAGTTATACATTGATGCCAATAAAACCAGAACTTTATACAACATTATCTAATGTGTGAAAGCATAGGATAAATTATAATAGAATGTAGAATGTGAAACATGGGTGAAAACATTTCATGTTTTAAAGTAGTTGTTTGAAATAGAGTTTTGTCAGTTTTTCTTGTCTGTGGTCTCATCTCCCAATGGAATGTACTCCTTTTTGCTCTGCTGGGTGCGGGCCAGAAGACAACACACCAAGAAGCTTAAGCTGTAGAAACCATAGAATTTCCAGCTGATGTGTGGATGTTGCTTAGCCATAGCTCTATGGAACACGGTGACATAGTAGTGCAGGCCCACCATTAATGCCAGCAACCATTGAATTACAGCTGAAGTTTTTCCAATAGGACTTCCTGTGGCGCAGGTGATGATGACATCTGCTGTCTGGAGCAACATGTAGATCATATACCCAAATGCTTGTAGCAATTGCAAGATCATATAACCAAATGGTGAGTATTGGTCCAAGAAAGCAGTGGGTTCAGAACCCAATCCCAAGGCAACTATGAGAAGGATTGCAAAATATGTAACCAGGTAGATGTTGATGAAGAGAAGCACCTTCTGTAATGTTAGAATGGCCCGTATTCTCTCGCAGAGAAACAATACCAGTGCCAAAGGTGGCAACAGAAGACAATAGGAAATTAGAGTTGCAATGATGGGTGCATACTTTTCTCCAATCCAAGGTAAGAAGCTGCTAGCTAGATTTCTGTTGATCTTGTCAAATGAGTTCATGGACTGGTCAGAGATTTGCTGAAGTTGTGGAATTACATGGCTTGCTACTGCTCCAACTGTTTGCTGGAAGTTGGTAGGAAGGTCTGGCAGCAGAGTGACACCACTGGAGTCAACGTCCATTGCTGGATCAGCCTCTTCTTCAGCTGCTACTGTTGAGGCAGTTTTGCTCATCTTCTCAGACTGAGATTTGGCTTCACTTTCATTGGTACCTTCTTCCTTCTTTTCCACATTGTCTAATTTTATTGCCTTATTTTGTCCATTCACATTGACATTGTCGTTCTGTCCTGAGCCAGCTTCTTGTTCAACAGATCTGAGTTCCCCAGCAGATTTCTCCTCATCTGGAAGCTGTCCTCTATCTTGCTGCAATTTTGCAGCAGCTTTGCTCATCAAGTTCTCCTCTGATTTGGCTTCACTGTCATCACTACCTTCTTTCTTCTCTTCTACATTATCTGATTTTGTTGCCTCATTTTGTCCATTCACCTTGACATCTCCCTTCTGTTCTATGCCAACAGCTTCTTGTTCAACAGATGTGAGTTCCCCAGCAGCAGATTTCTCCTTGTCTGGAAGCTGTCCTCCCTCTTGCTGCACTTTTGAATCTGTAGCTACTAAGTCCTTTGACAGCTCTTCCTGACTTCCTTCTCCAGAATTGGAGGCAGCACCTTTTATTTTCATTAGCTCCTTGGGCAGCTTCTCCACTGCTGTTACACGTCCCTCCTGCTGCTTCTGTTCTTTAACCCCTTCCCCCAACTTCACAAGCTCTTGATTCTCTGGCTTCAGTTCCGGCGATGTGGTGGTATGTTTGTTTGTTTGCTTCATACCTTCTTTTTCTTGAGGCATGGTATTTTCATTCTCTGCAGAAATCGATACCATTTTGTTGTTCTCCACAGCTACTATTTCCTTCTCCTGAGCCACCTCTTGAGATCCAGGAACTTGTGACAATTCCTTCTCCTCTGCTGCTGCTGTGGCTACCTGCTGCTCAATGTTTTCATTCCCCACTTTCTTCTTCACAGGAATTGATTCCTTCTCTTGTTGTTGTTGTTGTTGTTCTTCCTCCACCACTTGACGAGCTTCAGATTTTGAGAATGTCTTCTCTTCTGCTGCCTCCGCCATCTCAGCTTGGCTCCCTGCATCCTTCTTTCCAACGCTTGCTTTCTCCTCATCCACCTCCTCCCCAGCCTGCTGCTGAGCATCATCATCAGGTGTTGACAATTCCTTCTCCTCTTCCTTTGACTTCACCTTATTTTTTCTCCCCACTTTCTTCTTCACAGATTTTGATACCTCCTCTTTAGACTTCTCACTCCTCTCCTCAGCGTCCTCCAATTTCAACTCTTTCTCCTCTGCTGCCTTCAACTCAGTTTCACTCCCCACTTTCTTCTTCACAGGATCAGCTGATTCTTTGTCCTCTATTTTCAGCATATCCTCCCCAAGCTCAGATTTTGAAAGCTCCTTCTCCTCTGTCTTCAGCTCAGGTCCCTCTGTCTTCAAATGCATCCCTGCCAGGTTAGGCTTGAGCCCTATCCCAGCTTTGACCTCTGGTTTCACCCCCTCAAGGATTGCTTCCTCTTTCTGAACCTCCTGAGCTCCTTCTATCTCCTCCAGATGTTGATCAGTAGGGTTTGATGTCACTGTGACATGATGATCCAACTGCTGCAGTAATTTTGGCTCCTGATCAACATTCTTCTCATGCGGGTCCTTCAACAAGTCAGCCTCCCTTTGGACATTGATCTCATTCATGGCCTCTAGAAGGAATCTACCTTGTTGCCTCACCATGCTTCCAAACACATCATCTGCTGCTGCCACCTGCATGTATCCAAGTTCTCCAAGTGTTGCAGGCCCATACTTGCGAGGCCTAAATGCTGCATCAGCTGCTGCAACAGGGCTCTCACCACACAGCAGAAGAAGAAAAAGGAAAACGATGCAGCAGCCAAAGAGCAAGGAAGACCTGGCCATTCTTCCTCTTGGAAAACTCCGATCTGAGAACAAACAACAATGTTGGTAAGCAATGTCTTCTTCTTTTAGCCATATCTCAGATCTCTGAACAATGCCAGACTTTGCATGATCACAATTCCTCGAATGTTCTCTTGTACTTTGATCCTCTTGTAGACCATCTGATCCACTTCTAGAGAATCTGAAAACACTGGTGCTATAGCATCGATGTGGATGATCATCGTAGATTTCTTCAGTGCGATACAGATATCCACGAATTGAAGAAAACATATAATGGTACTGAGTTTCAAGCTTGATTTCATATAAAAAATTCACTTTGCGGATAGCAAGGTTCGAGGTTGAATTAGAGGGTAGGGGGTGAAAGGAGGGCGCAAAGACAGAGTCACTTTACAGATTTCTCTAATGCATGGGGAAAATGGGAGCGCAATGAACAACACCTGCAATGTCCGCACTTGCTTGCTAAATGTATATTTTCAGACTTGTGAGGTTGTCGATTTTTGTTGATGAGTTCATTCACCAAATGCTCCGAAGTTCCACTTAAGATTGATGGAACTCCGAGGCTTTACTCATGATCGCAGCTTCTTATTCTGCTGCTGCTGCTTCTTCTTCTTCTTCTTCAGCTGGTGATTACCTATCACTGCAGCAAAGCCACTAGTTCTAGGATGATACCAGCTAGCACGAGAGCACCTAACACAAGGAGAACGTAGAAGCACACGTCAGTGATACATGTATCTATCGCACACATGACAAAACTTCTTCTTCGCCGGCAACCAACAATAGCAGTGAAAGTCAGATACGAATTTCTACTCCGGGAATTAATTTGGATTTTGATGAAATCATGAAATCAACAACTGCATGAGCTGAGTGACTGACTGCACAACAAAAAGAAATGTAGTGATCGCGGCGCTGCAATTGCAAGGCAACCAATTTGCTGCTTGTGTGAAAGACAATACAAAGGAGAGAGAGAGAGAGAGCGAGAGAGAGAGAGAAGGGGGATGGGGGAGAGAGAGCTTCGCAGCGCAGTAAGACGTCCGCAACACAAGTGGAAGTTGGTGCATGGCACAAGCCATTTTTGTGCATAAGCTTTCTCTCTAGTATATACCCACCAGTTGGGCGGCGGGGGGGGCGGAGGAGAGGTATTTAATTTTTGTAATACCCGTCATTGTTGGTCGGTCGTATGTGGTTTTTTTAAAATAAAAAATTTAGAATCAAACCACCGTTCATTTCATTTCAGGTATTTCAAAAACTTCAAAGAATCACTGGGTTTCATGAAAGAAAGAAAGAACTGGCAACCACCCCGCCAATTTTATTTTAGGTGGATGGAAGTGTGATTTCATTTCAAAACAAATTTGAGAACCATGGTTACATATATGTTAATTGGATATTTGATGGGTTTTTTTTGGGGACAACCATGGTTATATTTCAAAACTGGACATTTGATTATTTGATAGTCGTGACGGTCAACTTTCATATCCGGTTTGATGCCCAGCAAGGTTTGGTGCACTTTGGTGTATACCGATGTTTTTTTTTGGGGGGGGGGTTTGGGTTTTCAAATTTTTATTATGTCAATAAAACTTGGAACTCATTTCCAAGTCCAATTCTTTAAAAGTAAATTTTCATTTTTTTTTTTGAAGACCACAGTTATGTACAATAATCAGTTTTTTTTTTAATTTTAAAATTGAGAAGTGAGAAGTAAAGGGGTATATACTCAGGTTGATAATGAATGGGTATCTATCTGTGATTCTAAGAACCACCCAACACTGGTCAGAGACAGCCATTGTGATTTTTTAAATTATTAATTAAAAGAAAGCCTTTTTTTAAAGCTCAAATAATTGCCAAATATAATATTTCCTTTTCATCCAACAATCCAATAACATGAGTGAGTGGGGATGGTCGGGCTGGGATCCAATTCATGGCCAACATACACATAGTCGTGTGTGTTCAAAATTCACCACTAAGCCATGTTACATGTTATATGCAATATTGAACAATATTCAACCTTTGCTATAGTGGACAATCCCCTCGGTGAATCAATTGTTCACCAACAAAAATAAACCATTTAAGTACCAAAGGGCCGAACATTGGGGAAGAACATGCACCCATGTTGTTGTGCTTGTTCAAATGGCTAAAGTGTCCCTACTTCTGAAACAAGGCTATATAGCCTTGAGGTTGAAAACCCTAAAGTTTTCCGTATCAATTTTTATTTATTTATTAAGAAGTTGTCAACTTGTAACATATCATTCGATCTAAAAATCAAATCTTCCCAACATCCAATATTCAAAAGCTTTTGGGTTGGACCTTCTTAAGATTGATATATGTAGTTGAATGCCTCCTAGAACCTATCTAAATTAGTTATATAAAAACAAAACCATTATTCAAAACCTCAAACAATTTGTGCACGTTGTTCATTACTTTTTCATGCAATTGTGTTAAAAGACTCAAATTGCTTAGAAGTAATAATATTATAATAAAGGCTCGTGCCTCTCTTCCATGTGTCAACGAAAATTATATGTTGTAACATATATGTTGACCTTGTTACTAACCCTAAACCTAAAGACTTGGGCTCTAGGCTTGCACATTATGAGTGACCATCAACTCTTTTTTTTGCTTTCTTCTTTTCTTATGTTCTATATGGGTTTCAATAGTTTATCATTATTTATGTCAATGTCAAATTTAATTTGAATTAATATAAATATCATTGATATGAAAAGGAACATGTTAATTTATGTTTTCATATAGGGAAAAGGAGTGAGGTAGGTAAGTTTGGAAATGAGGGAGGTATGAATTGTTTTAAAAATTGTCTAAGGACAACCCTATGAAAAATTATGCAAAATCATTTATATAGTAAAGAATATCTGTTCTAAGAATCTTAAGTCTCATTTCTCAAACCATTTAAAAAAATTTCTTGTCAATGAAATTAGATCTTATTATATTAAAAGAAAAATACAATGAAAAATGAAAAGCTATATCCAAGATTTCATTTTCACAACTTAATCAAGTTCATTTAAATTGATTCAGTAATTAATGAAAGACCTTAATTATTATATAGATATTGTATTTGGGTCTAACCAAGTTAATAAGAGCCACCTATCATTTAATTTCAAATGAATTATCAGGTGAATGGTAAGCTAAGTTAATGGAAAGATTGTTGGATGCTTTTTATATAACAATGTTTCTAATACACTTTGTGCAAGAATTTAAATAAATTTGAAATGAATTTAATACATATTGGATACCTAAAAACACTTTTTAAGATCATGCAAGGAGTGTTTTTGCTGCTTATCTTTATCCAAAAGAACTTGAAATGAATATGAAAATGACATATTTAAAAACTAGTTGTGGTGTTGATTAGGTTGCTATAAATTTTAAACAGCGCATATCTGAAATAAAAGAAAATTTTTGACCTAGACATTTAAACAGATTGTACTAGAATAATATGCTATAATTGGTGTGAATATACATTTGAGTTACATATATTCAAACCAATTATACGTAACTCAAAGTTCAACATGAGCACCAATTTGTCACTTATTGCAATGAGATTTTGAAAGGCTTTTCATTTTGACTAAGTATTTCAACTTGATTTAAACATAAATATGGAATAAGCATAATCGTGGAATAAGGGAAAATTGAAAATAAACCAAGGATCTAGATCCACAAAATCCATTTTAAGACTTCAACACCCTTGGTTTAAAGCATGTTAAAATTGATTTCCAAACACCAAATTTGTCTACCACCAAGGCATTTTAGGACAATAAATCTTACATAAAAAGGCCTTCCACACAATAATACCTCATTCCAAAATGTCTTCAACATAGAAGATATTGCTCCCAAGCAACACTTACAAGACTAAGCCCTTTCTACATCCATTTTACCTCACTCTGAGCATGGGTTAGAAACCTGGCCATATCCACGCATCCACAAATGAGATTACAATATTAGCCATTGGACTTCAAAATTTACAAATTTTGTAAGTGTTTGATAGAAAACATTTAACCAAAATCAGAAAAGGCATGAAAGGCTAGCAACGCCTCATTTGAACTCATGTGGGGTCAGCTAGGTGTTGCTCATGTTGGATCCAAAGTTTTCGTTAGCCAAAAAAGGACGTGAGAGATGACACTAATCACACGCATCCTAATATGACACTCACAATGACCAAGTTATGTACTCGCTAAAAGAAAAGTTGAGCTAAAATACAATTCTTCAAGCAAAATGGAAGCCTTACAATTTTCCAAATTGTGAATGAGCTCATGCGGGATCAGCCAGGTGTTGCT
>Ga0209208_10002424_pt1 | contig 26672 bp, 13 predicted proteins | sample S1TSphfallax_3_FD_187694 | JGI IMG/M metagenome (GOLD analysis project Ga0209208, IMG submission 187694) | Host-associated microbial communities from peat moss isolated from Minnesota, USA - S1T2_Fd - Sphagnum fallax MG (SPAdes) (version 2) | ecosystem: Host-associated > Plants > Peat moss >...
TTTATGTACAATTTGAATAGAATCATCCTATATCTGCTTTTCCGTCATATGGGATTTGTTATATATTTTCGTTGTTCTAATATTATGATGTCCAACGTAAACCTATTGTATTGGTATTTCCCAAAGAATTTAGAATTGGACTTGAACACCCTGATTTAGTCCAACCACATGATATATTGTAGCCTACAGTCAGTTTCATTATTAAATAATCCTTAAAACCTTAAAATCAAATTTCATAAAGTATACGGAAAAAGATGTCGAAAATAACAATTATTTCAGATTGGCAATCACAAATTTTTTAAAAGCTTCTTCTACAAGCCATTACTCGGCATGGAGGTAATAAGGATCAATCTACAACTCTAGTTGGTGTTTCATGAATGTGAAAAAAAATGTGTTTTTTTTATAAAAAAATTTAGAGAACTTCACTTATTACAAAAACTTTGTTTTGTTGTTGCAAAAAATATTTTGTTATTCTAAAATCTTCATTTTTTCATCACCATGAGCAACAACACATTAGATCATCTTAGAAAATCATGAAGGTTGTTGTAGTAACACATGAATTACAATCGTAAAGGACTTGTAGCTGTAGAAGAGTTATAGTTGGAGGGTAGTTGCAACTACGAAGGTGTTGTAGTTGTAAAAGAGTTGCAGTTACGGAAATGTTAGTTGTGGAGATGTTAGTTTCAAAGGTGTTGCAATTGCGGAGGTGTTAACTACAGAGGTGTTGTAGATGGAGAGGTGTCGCAACTACAAAAATGCCAATTGTGAAGGTGTTGTAACTACAAAGGTGTCATAGCTAGACCATGAACAATAGCACATCATCTCATTTTAGAAAATTGTGGAGGGAATTATAGCAACGCATGAGTTTTAGTTATAAAAGAGTTATAGTTGCAAAAAAGTTACAATTATAGAAAAGTGTTATAGTTATAGAAGAGTTACAACTGTGGAACTATTACAATTATGAAAGTGTCAACTATAAAGATGTTGGAGTTATGAAGGTGTCAGTTGCAAAGGTGTCGCAATTGCAAAGGTGTTGCAGTTGTAAAGGTGTCGCAACTACAAATATGTTTGCCATGCAAAGGTGTTGCAATTGCAAAGGTGTCTTTTTGAAGTACAATCACTAACTTTAGGTAGGAGGTAGCAAGTAAACACTAAGACAATTAAGGCATCTTCTTCTCACATCACCTTCTGCATGTCTACTTGCTTGTTGTTTTGGTATCAATTGTTGTTGCAAGTAATTCTTGTAGAGTTTCATTCAAATCCTATTGTTGTTTTAAGTGTTTCTCCCCAATTCTTTTAGATCATGTTGCTAGTTACAAGTCTTTCTCTCAATTCTTTCAGATTTTGTTGTTACTTAAAAGTATTACTTCCAATTCTTTCAGATCTTCTTGTTGCTTGTAAAACTTTCTTCTAGTTATTTTAGATGCTATGTTTTTCCAAATTCTTTAAAATATGAGGATGAAAGTGGGGATTGATTATCGAAAGGCATTCATTGATTCATCTTTGAGTGTTGGTAAAATGTTCTTCCATAACAACACATGATGATTTCTTCTTTTTGACTTCTGATGGGTGTTTAAATGTTGCTCTTCTTCACACATGTAGCAGGTGCCATGTGTTCTTCCCCCTTTTTTTAAGCTTATATCCATGAAAATGGGAAGAAGGGGCGGTGTTGGAAACTAGGTAGTAATGGGAAACTGAAAAAAACCATGGCATGGTGTCAAGTAGTGAAAAAGGCTTTCAAGTTGCCATTAAAAGAAAAACCTAACAACAAAGATTTGGATATGGTGAAAAGTTAATAGTCCCATGCATTACTCTCACGATTTCTATTGATTTTTGTACCAATTTGAATGTGACAAAATTAAGTAGACATGAATAGCATATTAAGAGGCAAACAAGGAAATCTCAAGTTGTTGTCGTTTGTGTGTTTTTATGTTTGGTATTTTTGTTTCTTTCAAGCATTGACGCAAATTGTTGGCCACTTTGCATGGTGCAATGTCAACAACATGTGGTATAGGAAGGGAGAGAAGAAAAAAAACAATGATAATTTTGAATTTGTGATGGTTTCATTTGTGTGTTGCAGAAATCTACATTAATGATAAATTCAACAACAACATCATGGCCTTGGCTATGACTTTTCTCCAAGAACCAACACCTCTTCCACTTCCTTTTTTCGAAAAAATGAACCTTGATGAAGTTGAGCAAACGCAATAACAAGGACGAAAAAATAATAAGAAACGACCACCCATTACTACTATTGTTGTCATAGAGCCAAGAATAGTAGCCACAAATGCACATGTGATAATTCATAATAGCTCTCAAGAGAAGGAACGCAAATGGGAATCATCACCACCACTAGTAGTAGTAGCTAGAAATGTGGAGGGTATTATTACCAATGGGAGTAATCGTGTGAAGCAATTTGCATCAAAGTTGGTGTTGCATCAAGAGCAGGATGAAAGTTCATCGACAAATCCAATAATTACTAAGATTAAGCAAGCTTTTGCAAGAAATTCCTTAATATGTGAAACAACAATTCCATTTCGAGTTCCTCCTTCTTGAAGCAATTATTTCACATTAATTTGCAATACTATTCAGATATAATTTGTTTTATGTCTTTGATCATGCACAAAAATTACATGTTTCTAAATTAACAACTATAATAAAAGGGTCCTACAATGAAATTCAACAAAATCCCATTTCTTTTTAACAAGGTCTTTCAACTTGAAAATGTTCCTAATATCACTAGGGGTAGGTTCTAAAACTATAACCTCTAAATATTTGTCCACACATTGTTGCATGATAATTCATGTATCTTCTTCAATGTCTAGATCACTATCATTAGGGTCAATTGGATCACAAATCTCTATTTCTTTTGTAAGCTTCGATGAGAATAAAACTTTAGTCATATTCACTCCTAATGCTTCCTTTGAAAATCTTGATTGAAATTTTGAAGTTGGCATTTTTTGCCAACCTTTACAAATCATGGTTTTTCTTTCATTGAGTTGTGTCCATGTATAAAACAACTAGATGCAAAGGTGAGGTTTGATCACTGACATCTAAAAATCCACTTTTGGATCTATTTTGTTCAATGATTGCTCCTTAAGAGTTGAAGATGTCCACATATGGAATTGTTGTTTGAAAAAATGTTTAAATGGTTGGTAGAAGATTACATATGCAATTGAAGCTTCCTCATACAATTTGAATGTATGCACACCAAACAAACCTATGGGTATTTTGATTTGATCCAATCCATGAATTTAAAGCTATTGTGAACAGACCAATAATTGATGAACCAAATCATTTTTTGGTTTTCTGGCAAATTTAATTCATGCATTTGATTTTTCATGTAAAGAATCAAAATCCTTTAAACAAATTGTTAGCATGTTTCAAGTGTGGACCAAAAATTAATGAAATACATAAGATGAAAGTTTGTTGTTAAACAATAGACTTTTCTTACACTTCTTGGAGGGAGACATCTAATTGTTGATCTTGTGAAAATAATTTGGAAAGGTAAGAGGTTTCCATCAATTGAAAATGATATTACAACTATAATTTGTCTTTTGTCTATAATCCCCAAGACATGAATTTTTTTTCCTTTTCGTCTCCCATGTCCTTTCGCCTCCTATTTGTACCAGATGAACACATGTTTGATCTATTTTAATGACCAATGTTACAAGGATGTTTTCATCTATCGCTTTAAACAACATTTTATCATAGTAATGGCCTTTCTACATGCCTTATCTATTACAAATGCAAATGTTATGGAATTCATTCACACGAATGTTCATTCATGACTTGTAATAAACTTGTACATAACTCTTAGTTCATTTTTAGTTAACTTTTAATTCATTTTAAATTAAATTTTAGTTCATTTCTAATTCACTTCCAATTAACTTTTAGTTCACTTTTAGTTAAGTTCTAGTTCAATTTTAATTAAGTTTTAATTATTTTTAGTTCACTTTTCGTTTAATTTTAATTAATTTTCAGTTTGTTTTTCGTTCATTTTTAATTATTTTTAGTTCAGTTTTCATTCACTTCTAATTAATTTTTTGTTCACTTTTCATTCACTTTTAAATAACTTTTAGTTCACTTTTAGTTGTATAATTAGTTCCATTTCAATTGAGTTTTCGATCATTTATAATTCACACATGGGTGGACATGGGCCACACATGGGCACACTTATGTGCACATGGGTGAACATGGGTCACATGTAAATTAGAAGTTTTTTAAAAAAATTCATTGAGTTAAATAAAGGTAGAATTCCCATTACCTTTAGTATGTTTAACATTAATTTTGGGTACATTTTCTTATCATAAATTTGTTCTATTTTTATTTCATTCTTGTAATAAAATCTTGTTAAATTCTTATGTTGCATATGTCATTTTTCGTTCTTATTTTTCTTATTTCATGATTTGAATTTGGGATTATGCCTACCTTTGTTATCATCTTGATTTTAAAAATCCCATAGACTTGGTTGTTTTTGTGCATGTGATAGTTTGAACATATTCCCATCATATTTATTTTTGTTGTTTTGTTCTTTTTATCCTTTTTGTTTTGAAATCATGTCTACATCCATGGAAGAAGTCCTTATTGTCCTTAAGAATCTTGAATAGGAATATCAAACATTTTGTAAATCTATTGTTCATTTACAAACCAACCAAATTTCAACCTCTTTGGGATGTGTTTCCACAACATAGCCCTAACCAAACGAGCCACATATTAGTCTACCTAACAAGTTTGATGGCACACGTTCAAAGTTTGGAGGTTTTGTCAACCAAGTGCATTTGGTCATTCAATTCCATCCTCATTGATATCCAATTGGCCCAACCCAAGTTGGACTCATTGGTATTTTGTTGTTAAACATGGCCTTTGCTTGGTTTGCACCTTTGTTGGAGCATAAATCACCTTTACTCAATGACTTTGAAACATTATTTGAGAAGTTGAATGTCACCTTTGGACATTCAAACAAAGAACATACGTTTAACATCAAGATATGATCTTTTTGTTAAAAATCATTTACAATTGTAATATATGCATTGAATTTTAAATAGTTGGTTTGCGATATTTCATGGAATGAAGCAACATTCATAAATTAGTTTTAATTCAGGTTACAAGGTGATGTGAAAGATTTGTTACGCACCATGCCAAACCTTTCACCTTTAAGTCAAGTCATTGAACAAGTTATTCGGTGTGACAACATGCTCTTTAAAATGTTAACAAGAAAGGCATCATGAACTAATGTCAACAACACAATGGAGTTTTGCACCATTGGTAACACAAAAGAAATTTTCACCTACAATGCCAATCCAACCTTCGGCAAGGTTGCCAAAGGTCCCATGCAAATTGATAAAATAAGATTCAAATCCCTCATAAAGTAGGTGAATTGAATCATATTGTGCGGATGTCCAAAGAAGCATGGTCCACATGCAACAAGCGACATGTTTGTTACCAATCTACAACCAAAGGAATAAAAAAACAAACATGTTCATTTTCAGTAAGGACAACAAGGCTAAACCTTGATGCATCATGTAATGAAAATGGTGCTAACCTATTTTCAAATCCAACACCATGTTTATTGGTACCAATCATTATCAAATATAATAAGCTTGTGACAATGGAGGCCCAAACATTTCTTGATTCTAGTGCATTAACATGTTTCATTGACAAGGAGAGTGTGGTAATACAAGTTGGCTATAATGAAAAAAACACATTAGTGCTAATTGAGGTCATTGACAGTCGAAACTTTTCATTAGGACTAATCACACATGAAACCAAAGCATTAGATTTTACCTTTGGTTTTCACACCAACAAGGTTGTCTTCAATGTCATTTCCTTTCTAAGAAATCTTGTCATCATTGGATTATTTTGGCTTGCTTTATATAATCCACAAATGGATTAACATATGAAGAGCCTTCATTTTGAGACACCGCAACATGAAACCTTGGAGTGTGAAACCCTCGTCAAAAGCATGCATGGCACAAATCAAGATGGGGTATGTTATTTAATTGGAAACAATCTTGGGGATGAATGCATGCAAAATTTGAAAAAAAAAGGAAGAGCAAAGGTATTTTAGTAGAAAAAAGGTGTTTCAATAGTATAAGAAGGCCTAAATGCCCCAAACCCTTGTTTGTTGGAGCAAAAAAATTCATGAAGGCTATTAAAAAAGGAGATGCATTCTTGATTTACAATTTTCCTTCACCAAATGTTGAACCATGTCCACATGAAATTCCTTCCAAGTACCAAAAATTCAAGGATGTGTTTGAAAAAAAAAATGTGGATATCCTGCCCAAGCATTGACCATACAATTGCACCATTGATTTTCATGAAAAAAACGCAACCTCCATTCTAACCCATATTTAATTTGTCACAAAATGAACTTACATTGCTTCGTGAATACAACAATGATAATCTCAAAAAAAGGTTCATTCGACATTCCAAATCACTAGCCAGTGCCCTTATTTTTTTTATCAAAAAGAAAGATGGCTCTTCATGAATGTGTGTTGATTATCGTGGATTGAATCAATTCACAACCATTACCAATCCTTGCATCCCCGTGGTTTTCAATTTCTATGGACTTCATCACAAACCTTTTACCTTCTAGTTCTTATGACTCCATTTTGGTGTCGGTGAATTGTTTGATGAGATGACTCATTTCATTCCATGTACCAAAATAATAATTGGCGAAGGTGCCAAGTTATTATTTGATCATGTTTTTTAACATCATGGTTTTTTTGAAGATATCATTTATGCTCATGGGCCTCAATTTGCATCCAAATTCTAAAAGTGTTTTTTTAAGCTTTTAAATGTGAAGGTGAAATTGTCATCAATTTTTCACCTTTAAACGAATGGGCAAACAAAATGGGTCAATCAAATCTTGGAACAATATTTACGATGCATAACTAATTATCATCAAGATAATTGGTTAAAACTTTTGGCCATGGGAAAGTTTGCTCAAATCAAGTTCAAACTAGTGTTGGGCACTTATTAAAAGTGGACACAAATATTTTATGGCCCTCAAGTTCTTAAGGATATGTAATTTTGGTTTTTGAAAAAAATCAAGTACCAAATCATAAAGGTAGCTTCAACATAGGTATGGTGAACAATTAGTTAATTTTGAAAATTCCATTTGCGAAATTAAAATATTTGCAAATGTTTCAAAATATTTTCTTAAGGAAAAAGAAAAATGGGCTTGTATTTTCCATTTGGAAATAATATAATTGATTTTACTAATTTGTAACAACCTCTATGACATAACATGATTTTTATGTTAACTTTTATCATTGAAATTTTAATCACAATGGATAATGGACAAACAATTATCTTCAATGAAATGTAATTTGCATTTGATCATCATTTTTGTTTTTAGAATTATGGAATTGAAATGTGGATATGTACAATTATCTAGTGTCAAATTGTAATTATTGTGTACTGTATGTTACAATAAATGCCACATATCATACATTGGGATGGATGAAACCATGTATAACTAACCACACACAAGTGTCATGAATTACCGCTTTTTGTGTAATAAAAGTCATTTCTTCTATTGTGTGTGCCATTGGCCCAAATATATCAAATCTCATGTAAGGTCACCCATTTCAATACCACTTTAGTTAAAGAGTGGGTTTAAACTAGTGTTGGTTGAGTATCATTAATCCACCCATTGTCAGGCTATTTATAAGTTTGATTTTCCAATAAAAGACTAGAGGTTCTCATTTTGGGTGAGAATTGACACTTTGAAAACCAACCAAGTATCACATAGGCCCAAATTTGATACTTGCAAAGGTTATCCTTCAACTCTGGTTCTCATATATGTATAATATATACAAAATATATAATTGTGTACACAACTTTTTTTGATAATGTTGTATAAAAATATAATAAATTATGTATAGATGATACTTGTATAATATTGTATAAAAAAGTCAAATAGGTAAAAGCACTTACCCCAAAGGTTTGAATTTGAACCTAAGATTTCTTGGAATTCATAAAAAACATTGGCCACTAGGTCACAACCCTTTACATGAACACAATCAATTTGAACTTTTAGATTAAAAAATTACATATATCAATGGTTTTAACTGAAAAACCATTGGGACGAATGAACAATAAATACAAACAATCACACAACTAATTTTAGACAATTAGCCACTATGACATTATGCTTAAAATTTAAAATTACCTTGAAGGGATCTTGGGTTCAAACATGAAAACCGATTTGTTTGAAAACTGATAGTTTTGTTTTTAATGATAATTTAAAAATTTACTAAGGTATTAGATTTTTAAAAAAAAGATTAAACTAGTTCTCTTTAAACTTTTTAGAAAACTGGAATCGATGGTTCTTTCAAAAAATGAGACCCATCCAACATTTGTTTTAACTTTAGAGTTTTTATGGAACCCATTTTGGAAAAATCAATTCTACTTTTAAAATTATTCTTAGAATCAAAATAATTTTAAATTCAATTACTTTTGTTCAATTAATTTAAAAATTGTGAAATAAGAAACATGCCCATCATCTTGTTGAAGGTTTTTCAACTATATCAAAATCGAAGCAAGGGGCTTCAAGTTTTGAAAGTTTGAGAGGATTGTGTGATTTGGTCACATCCAAACAAATAAACATACCAACATTTATCTTAATATGTAGATTTGATTTTATCCCTTTAGGGCAAGTTCAAATAGCATTGGTTGGTTATCATAAATTTAAATTGATAATTGGTGGGTCTTAAGGCAAGTTCCAAAGATGCAAAAAAATGTTCCCCTTGTAGCTGATTACTAATCCACCTAGCTCACAAAATTGAGAGAAAAAACCTTGCCTCCAATTATTTTAAAGCAATTAGAGCAAGACTTTATGTGTAAGGTATAGCCCGAGGGTGAGGGTGCTATCAAAATAAGGGCTCAAACAAGGTGATAGTTGGGTGCAGGTTTGATTTTGGTAATGCCTTCACAAGAGGGCTTTATCCAGTATAAAAGATAGACCCTGGGAAGGAGAGAAACTTTTCAAGATGAAATTACTTTTTAGAAAACAAAACTTGCTTCCTTTCTTTTGGCAATTTTTTTTGCTCTGTATAGTTATTTTCAAATATACAAAAAAAATTCTGGGAGGTTTTTGCATCTTGGGAAGTATCCTGAGAAATCATTAATATATTATTTTGCTACGTAAGAAAGAATTCACTTATTTTTTAATATTGCAAACTATGAAATGAAAGGGTTTACAATTCACACGTGCACATAATACATATTACCTCGCAAATGTACACATTAGTATCTTGTATCATGGATTTAGTGTTTTGAAAAAGGAGAATGTGCGCCAAACCTTAATAGTAGGTATCTTGTGCATGAGTGTTTCTCATGCCGTGTGCCAGAATTGCTGTAATATCAAAAAAGAATAGAAGCAGTCTATTACCTACAAATGCAAAGTCTGAACAACAACTATGCATGATCACATATTAAAGATTAAAAAACAACCATGAAGTTCTTAAAGTTCCAGAAATTGGTGGGGTTAATTAATTATTTGGAACCTAGACAATGTACCAAATCTATTCTAGGGACTATAATGAGTTAGCACACTTCTATTTTAAGAGCTCACTGGTCATCTTTGGGACAATCCACAAGTCATAGAACATACCCCACCACAAAGTTTCGTCCAAGAAGTTGAGCAATGAAAAAAAACACAATCTGAACCAATTCATTAACAAAATCTACCCTATCACGCCTAGATCTGTTTATAGAGTCCCCATTTCCCTTTTAAAGCTCCTATACAAATATAAGTATTCTATGTAGAAGCATAAAACCCAAATATGTCCCTCAGAATTTCTCAATTACTCCAAACCCAACATAAACTTGCCATTTCACGAAATCCATTTTTGTACTTCATCCCTTACGATGGCCCCTAAACCTACATTCCTCCCTCTAAAGCTCAACAGACTACTTAGACCAAAATTAAAAACCATGAAAAAAACTTAGTTCTATTGTCTTGCCGCATTGCATCTGAAACGCCCAAACTTATACAACACACCTTGAGCTCCATAATACACATTGTCCAAACAACATCACAAACACACCTTCAACATTAAGAACAAGAAGGCAATAACCAACACCGAGCACCGTCGAAACTAGAAGCCATGATAACAACGGCGTCTCCCATAACCTGCAAGAAAAACAAAGCCAAAAAGATGCAAAGCTAACGGTTCACAAACCTTTCCCCCCATCGCCATCAACTGGTGAAAGTTTGTCGCTTTCTAGCATTTGGCGGTTGATGTGATTGTTTTCATCGATCCAGGGTTTCATCACCCTAAATTTGTGTCACAGCTTTTCGATTTTCGATTTTTGCTGTCGACTCTTGTTGTGACAGAGAATTGAGAGTCGAGTTCATGGCGGGTCGGATGTCGGACATGATGATGGAGGAGGTTTTAGGAATAGAGGCCAAGAAACTATTGCTTAAGTGCCTGAAACTGATTGAAGACAGTGTGGCAGCCAAAGGAGCTTTCCTTTTGAATTGCTTTCTGAAGAAGTTCTGGCTGCACCAAATACAACTGGAGAACATAGTGGTGGTGGCACTACCACTCTGTTACTTCTGGCGTTGTCCGTGCCCTTCTCGCATTATAATGGAATCTCCAGAAAGCACGTAACATTCCAAAGGGGCTGACTTCTTGAGGTTCAGAACAGAAAGGGACCGAATTTCAGGGTTTAAGGCATAAGAAAGTTCCTGACCTAGGAGGTGGACCTAGAACTGATTTCTCCCAAGGTTTTTCTGACATTTTTTCTACGTATGTTTTGCCTCTCTTTCCACAGTACACAAAAAATTGGATCTTCTCTCCTCACATAGTTGAAAACTGGTTTTTGTATGTCAAACTAAAATTGGAAGTGACTTAGTAGTTTCTGTTGCTTTTGTGTTCTGAAGATCCGATCCTCTGAATTCATAAAAAAAGGGTTTATGGATTGAAAACATTGGAACTGACACTTGCATCATTTGTGAAATGGCATGAGCAAATGATTGGATATGGAGAAGCTTACAGTGACATGTGTTGTTGATGAAGGAAGAATTGCAATCTGATTTCTTATTGCAACAGTGGATGACTCCTATTTCTGGACATGGTCTCTGATAGTAATGAGCAACAGGGCTCAACCCAGAAGCACCATTGTACTGACAGACATCTTTGAAAAAGAGCCCAACATGTGCCTTCAGCAGGTTGTTGTACAGAACTCTCCAACTGATAAATCTCTTGCATTAGGTCTTACAATTATTAGGTAGAGAGTGGGAATTGTTTTGCAGCAATGGTTGTTCCATTAAGACAACGATCCTGAAAATCTTGCGCTGATTTAAAACCTTCCTAAATCCTTGCTGATGTTCACAGGACAGTGCCCCGTAGAACAGAATATGTATAGCATTGAAATGAATTTTTGACAGACCAGAACTGTTAACTCAGTCAGAAGCCTTCCACTCTTTAGAAGTTTTAGATGATTTGAAAGTTGTTGGATCTGTTTCTAGCTGCAGATCCAACATGGACCAAGGTGCCAAAACAAGTAGCTCTCTTTGGGCTGTTTGAAAGAGTGAACGAATGTGTAAAGAGATGAAAAATGGAAATATCTGGTGAGGAGAGGATGGTGAAAATTATAGATGATGGCTCACTTTTGGAGGTCTTGGTAGGTGGTGCACAAAATGCAGTTCTTGCCTTTTGCACTACTGCAGAACCCTATATTCAGGCAGTCATGTAAGTTGAGCTTCCATGTTGTTAAGCTGCACTCATCCATACTTGGCATTTGCTCATAACTAATACTATGTTGTTGGTCTGTTTCTCAAGATCTCATTAGATCCTTAGCCTCTGCATTGGCTCTAGTACTTCAACATCATTGTTATGATCAGCTGGATTTTACCTGTCATGACATGTAGAGCAGAAATTGGAAAGGCAGGGTTCTATTTAAAGAATGCAAATACAACATTGGACACAAGCACCTGACAGGAAACAGTTATGTATGAGGACATTACAAGCACCTGACAGGAAACAGTTATGTATGAGGACATTGATTGTGGATTTCAGCTATTGCAAAGGATTGAAGTCTTGAATAGGAGATGGCCAGAATCTCTTTGTATTGAGTGCTAATGCATTCACTGAAGAACAGTCTATCCTTGCAGTCTGTCTGACCTTCCATCCTCCTTGACTGTGTCTTCAGAGGTGTGGGTTAGTTGCTCTAGTCCATGCAGACACCAACAGTAACTGAGGCTTATCTCTGCCAGTGGATGCTGGAGCTCAATCACCTCCTGCAGCATATTAGTGCAAAAGTTGGAGCACAGTGCAGATGCAAAGCACTGCCTGGATTTTTCCTTTGTATTTTCAGCTCCCTTACCTGATTTCAGCAAGTGGGGTCTTTTGTGATGGAAGGTGCCAGCCAGGCTGTAGTGGGATCTTCTGAACAGAAGATACCAGCCAGCTTGTCACTATTTCTAAAAAGTGAAAGAATCCCAGTTTTGCTTAACGAAGGAAAAGGACCTGAGTACAGGCTCTTCCATGATTTTCAACCTGTTCCCTTGGCCTACCAGCCTCGGGCACAGATCTCAAATCATGGAAGGGCCTGTACTCCGGCCCTTTTCCTATACATAATTGTTACAGTGGCCTATCTACAGGCCTAGCCACTGGTGTCCATGGGCAGGTGTCAGTTGTTCACTGCACAGATGCATTCTCTAGTGCTGAATTCTGAAGAGGACCTTGAACCCTACAGTTCAACAAGCTCATGGAAAGCAGTGTCCTTTTTTCTCATCCTGGAGGAAAATTTTGATTTTTGAACAGTAAGAACTCCACACATGAGTATCATATATTATGGTTGCGATGAAATGCACTTGCCCTTGGATGATAAGATCAAATTCGATCATCCTCCTATGGTCGAGATTAGATCTGGTTGCCCTCAGACAGCTGAAACAAAAAATAAAAAATATTGTTAAAGTTGTGTGTCAACCCAATTGAAATGCATATCTAGTCCTTTCCTAAAGGGCATTATGCCCCAACTGAAGTCTAGCAGGTTTACAACATCTTTTCTCTACGCAACCAGAGAGCCAATCAAAAACTGAAGTCTGGCAGGTCTACAACAACTTCCTTTAATAAAGCAGAGAGCAGATTATACAACTATCATAGTACATGGGCAGCTTGAACACATGCCTTCATATTTTTTTCTATTTTTTGATTTTTTGGATATCGAAATTTAGACCAAAATTCTTTAACAAAAAAATAGCAATATAATTTGAATTTAGGCTAGAATTTTTAAAAAAATCCAATTTCTTTGTCAAAAAAATGGTGAAATTTCACCTGAAAAAAAACACTGAACACATGTCTGACCAATAATCAATTAATTTTGAAGATTCCATTTTGAAAATAGAATACTCCTGAATATTCCAAAAATATTCCTAATCTCTTTCGGATTTTTTTTTCCTTGAAAAATATTTTTGTGTGAAAAAGTCTACAAATTTACAAATAATATAATTAGTGCCAAAGGTCCCAATGTACTATCAAAGCAATTTTTTTGACCAAATGTTTGTATAAATTTTTGTGAGGTAGGTGAATTGGCGATCATCCACAAGAGGAACGAGCCAAATTTGACAACCGGTCAGAGAGGAAAGTAGGGGGAAAAAAAAATTAGAATCCTGCTTTGTTTCCAGGAACAGACCTACAGTCAAAATATGGCAATTTCAGAACTTTTTCCCCTCAGAATATGCCAACTTGGGCACATTTTTTCCGAAGAAAAAGAATTCCTGTTTTATACAATTCGCACTGAATTTTTTTTCGGTCACAACGGTGTGAAATTCTTCCCCCTCCCCAAACCTATATAGCCTACTACTGTATGGTAATCAAGAAAAGGCACACCAAACAAGGCGTCACAAACACGCTGACCCTGCCAATAAGTAAGTCGTAGTACATCTACCTACTGTGTCCACACTCAAAACACCAAAAAACATCTGTTCCAAGATAAACAGTCTAAACACTTTTACTAAAAAAACCGGTTCACCTCATGTGAAACCAGTTTTAATAACGTAAAACTTCCAGAAGTTGGATCGAAAGCGATAGTCCCTGTCCCTGTGGGGGCAGGGCCCAACAAAAGGGGGGTAGGTATAGGTAGTAGGTAGGTACCCATCTGATCCAGTCCAAGGTACCGGCCAATGTGGGTTGTGTTTATCTTGTCCAATATAGATAGGTACCTAGAAGTAGGTGCCTAGCAAGGCAGCCCTAATCTGTTTGCTCATTGGTTTGTGTCTTCTTTCCTATTTCACAGCAGCATAGGAGAGTCGGTCGTTGCGTCGTGGTTCCTGCTTCGCCTCGTCCCTTTCCCATACGACCGATCGTGGAGCTCTCCGTCGCCTATCTCGTGGGGCTTTTGCTTCCACGATTGTTGCGGTGGTTATGTGTTTTGGAAGCTTTGAGGACGTTCTTCCTGCTAGACCTTGTATCATTTTCCCACGCTCCAATGATGACGAGTAAGTCTTTTTTTTTGACCTTATTGCTTCTTCTTGTTCTTTTCCTGGTGAGAATCTTATGGCGTCTTGTTAGAGAGCTGGACTTGATTTTTTTCTTTTTTTACTTTTTTTTCAGTGGTTTCCTGAATCCTTGCAATGGAATGTTGTACCGATTTGGAATTTTGACGAGGCTTCTGTTGTTGTTGTTATTGCTCTCTTGTGCGTTCCTTGTTCCCCGTATGTTTTTGTTTATTCTGCTTTGATAGCCTTGTATGTTTAGCTCTACTAAAAATAAACTTTCCTCTTTTTTTTTTGGTGAACTTACATCAGTTGGTTTTCGTGATTTTCTCGTTCTCTCGGTAAGAAAACGATAGAGCTCAGAGATATTTTGGTGTAGTGAATGAAACGGATTTTTCTTTTTTGCTTCTTCTTCAGATTCCGAGGCATAACCTTCTCGCATTGTGTCGCGTTCATTGCGGTTCTTGAAGAGAAGGAGGAGGAGGAGGATTCAATCTTCTAGGTCAACAAACCGGAGGTCCTAGTCTTGCGTCTAGAGGAGTTTGAGGAGTTCCGGAGCATCTGAGAAACCTTGTGACATAATAGGAAGTCTACAACTCTTGTTTGGAGAATTCCTCGCCCCCCCCAAGATCTGGTTGTTATACTCCCTTTGTGTTCAGAGAGTGTTTTCAGCATCCCAAGGCAGTCTACATTTCAGACTGACTGACACACATTTGTCTACAGTACACATCCTGGTCTCTAGGATATAGTAGCTTGTGTAATTCTCTACCTTTGGAGTGCTTGTAGAATCTGCTGGAATTTCACGGACAGTTTCTTGTTCCACTTGGAGGTGCCAGCTGCAGATTGTCACAATTTCAGCAGATGAGTTTATAGGGTTACAATCACTAGTCTTTTGCTAAAAAGATCCTGACAGCCTTGAATTGGTGCTCACCATGCTCTTGAGACATGGACAAAAGTCTTGCCACCCTTCAGAGTCTTAGCTTTCTTTTTACAAGTTAATTCGATTGAGAAACAGAAGAATGGCAGTGTTGGGAAAATCAGGTTTGTTAGCTGTTAGTGATTCTTGTTGGTTGAACAATCTCCAGCTCCCAACTACTGAAACAGACAGAGCATACAGAATTAGCACCAGCAGTCCTTGTAGCAGCAATTGCTGTGGTAGCTGCACATACTCATCTATTCAGCAAAACCCTATTTCTGGTGTTGAAACTAGACGACCAGCAAAATGGCCAGGGAAAGTGAACCTTGAGTCTTTGTTCCCAAGCAAACGATTGCACAGCAGAGGAAGATGGAGTGTTGGAACAGCCAGAGCAGGTAAGCTCTGTTTGATTTCATTCGTTTGCTGCTTCTGCAGCTTCATTCTCTCTGTTGCCACTCCCCTTGGGTTGTCTGCTTTCTCTGAGTCGCTGAACCTCTGTAAATGAGGTATATTACAGATGGGAACTGGAGAAACAGGTCAGCTTCAATTCTGAAATGGGATTTCTCAGCATTGTCTTTCTACTTCTTGTTTGGCATTGGCTGGAAAACTAGTGCAATTGAGGATTGAAGCTTGGTTGACATGAATTGAAAGCATCATTTGGGACTCTAGCCTCTCTCAGTTGTGTTTAGCCTTACAAGTTTCAATCAGCCAATTCCTCATTGCATCTCTCCCTAAGTGGACTGAGAGCCAAATTTAACAGTTACTCATACAAGTCCAGTCACTGACTAAGCAATTGAAATCAAACTACATCCTTTCTGCAAGAAAATTTTCTTTTCCTGTAAATTGAAGAGACGTTAGGTCATCCTCTCAATTCTGTATTTGGTTGCAGACATGTGAAAACATCCTGCTTGAGTGCAAGCTTAAGGCCTATTAAAAAGGAGCCATTATAAATAAACCAACTTTTTTGATTGTCAACCTGGAATATGTTTTTCTGGAATAGGGATGGATGAAGGAGGACAAACTGTCACTCCAGCTGTTACTCCAGGTGCTGATTTATCAATGCTTCATGGTCAAATGTTGATCCAATTACAACTCCAGTTGGATATTGCCACAGAGCAAGAGGTATCACTGATTGCAGACCTTTGGGAAGAACACTAAGCAGATGATTCATGATAGCTTACAGATACCAAACTACTGTGACCTCTTTTTTTTTTTTGAGAATGCATTCTAGTATTGAATTTGGAGTTTGGAGAGGAACTTAGTGAGGTGGAGAAGAGCAACATGATTCCATACTGCCATGGGAGGCTCCAGTTGGCAGTGGGCAAATTGTGGGGCATATTACTGCCTCTGATGTCATGAACTTCAATGTACCTGCCTTTTTGTCTGGTTGAAAAGAAATGTCACTCCAATCAAAACCATTGAAAGAGGTTCAGGTATGACCTAGCTGGTAATGTCAAGGGGTTGCTATTTGGATAACATGTTAATGTGGGGGATTTTGCAGGACTATAAAGAGGCTGCTCGACTTAGGGACATGATAAAGGCACTTGAATGTGAAGATCCTGTGTTGAGGCTGAAGATAATGATGGAGAAGGCCATTGCAGAAGAGCAGTATGCTGTATTGCACTGAACTCTCTCTACATCTACAAAGATTTAGTGTCTTGGGGTGGAAGAGCTGAATAAGCAGAGTACTATTATGGCCATTAAGAGACTTGCCCATTTCCTTCCTGGGTTCTGTGTTAGTGGTTTTACTGGGTAATAACAAGTGTACAATCAGTCAAAGATTTCACTTGAATTGTGCCCTAAGGAAAATCTGTTGATCATTGCTTGTTTGATTTGTAGAAGTGAGTATATCAGGAATAGGTTTGGAATTCATACTGTTGAACCTATTTGCATCTCACATGAGTGCATCCTGTGCAGGATGCTGCAAGGTACCGGGATGAGCTAAACAGATTAGCTCCTCAAAAGGATCACACTGGATTGAAGTGTTTTAGTGACATCACTACTGAGGTAATGAGTGTAGATGGCCAAAGTTACACTATCTACTTCTCTGGTGGCTTACTTTAACATAATAACAGGCTGTTATTGCTATGCTGTTTGATTGCTTCTCCTCTTCCCCTACAGCCTGTGCAGAACTGTCCAACTTTGTTTGACCTTTTCTCCCATCAAATATAGTCAAGCAAGTTCTGAGTTGCAGTAGGAGATGAAAATTTTTTATGTTTTCTAATTGTACGCTTGGTGAATGGACTGCAGGGAATTCGTGTCCGTGTGCGGAGTGTCTATGTCAGGGATCGAAGCCAACCTTGCAAACAACAATACTTTTTTGCATATCGGATTCGCATCAGTAATGAAGGTTTCCGGAGTGTTCAGCTTTTAAGCAGACATTGGATCATCACTGATGCTGCTGGAAAGATTGAGCACGTTAGGTGATTATATCATCTACTATCTGTGTTATGTTCTCCGAGAATATCTTCAACTGCTTGCATTTGTTGTTCCTGCTGGTTTTATAGTCTTTGTTGTGTGTCAGTTACCAAATTTATGCTCCTTACATTGTCAGAGATCCAATTGACAAGTCTTGAAAACATCTGTAACATAACCTTGGAACTATGGTTACTTCAGATCAAGAACCATTCTTTATCACATACTGCAATGAAAAGCAGGGGTTCCTGCTACAAAGGAAAGCACTAGACTACTGCTGGAGAGAAGCCAGTCTGACATTTTGGTTTATGGACCTTGCATTAAGGAGTAGGTTTATGGTTGGAGTTAATTTCTGACAGAAACAATTGTTCTCCATGCAGAGGTTTAGGAGTCACAGGACAACAACCAGTGCTACTTCCAGGAACTAGTTTTGAGTATACATCAGCATGTCCACTGAGCACTTCCACAGGAAGAATGGTAAGTTGTTTAGGATAAGATTGGGGCACTTCCATATTCACATGTTTTCTCAGTTTGTGATGGAAGCACAGCAAGGTTAACATTTCCTCTGACTGTGAATTGCCACTACAATCAGTTGGTTCATGTCAAATAGTCATTTGATGGCACATTTATACATTGTGAGGAATTTGCTAGACTGGTTCTGTGAGCCAGTACTTCATTAATATATTTTTACTTTGCAGGAGGGAGCTTATCAAATGAAGTACACAGATGAGAAGTCCCTGGCAACATTTGATGTTGAAATTGCACCCTTCTCTCTCTCTGTCAATGGGGATGATTGACCTGCTCTGCATTGTTGACTGTTCAGCTTTCACCTTCCTATGGATCTATTAACTTAGACCTGCCCAATCTTATGATTCAACAGTCTCAAGAGAGGCACAGACTCTACCAAGATACTGTGGCACTACAATAAAAAGATTGATGTAGTGCACACATATTAGTAAGGCTTCCAGGGCTCCAGATCATCGTCGTGGAGATTCTCTGGCAATGTGCCCAGTATTTCTTTAAGTGTGGTGTATGGTTGTCCATACCCATGTACCACGTCTCTTGTGTAAACTTGTGTGTGATACTGGAAGCATCTCACAGGGCAGTTATGTTAAACAGGGATGATGGTCTACCTCAGTACAAATAATCAGCCCCTGTTAGTTGCAGTTGTTTTGTAGATTTTATTTATTTTTGAGTTTGTGAGTAGACTGTATTCTCTGTGTTTGCTTCATCAAATCTCTTGATGCATATTTAGCAAACCACCAGGTGGCCAGAAAAGGTTTCAGGTGTGACTCTGCTCATTAAGCAAAAAATGTTTGTTTGAGCAACTAATTGGAATATCTTTGGGTGTCACTCTTTCAATGGAAAATGATTGAGCATGAAAAATTAGTGCACAGTGAAATGCATTGCTACCTCTGATTGCAAGAGACTAAGATTTGTGCATTTCAGTTCCGAGAACTGTGAATTGTGTTTTGCAGAACAGCCTGGGAGAGCCATTGAAGCTGCAAAATTCCAGGTAAGTAGGTCACAGTTGTGCAGTTTGTTGGCCTTGCCTACCAAGGCAAGGATATTGTGTTTAGATTCATTATAGAGTATAGTAGCTTAAGGGATTTTGGTCCCAAGGTAAATAGGTCTATTTTTATATGAGGGTTTTTGAAACATGATATTTTGGCTTGTGTTGAAATTTGAGATTAGTTATAGAGTTATAATATCTTGAAGGATTTTGGTTGCTTTTAGAGGGTTTTTTTGAAGATTATATTTTTGCATGGTTACATATTTGAGTTTCCCTAATTCTTCTTTTGCCTTAGGATACTTTTTAATGTAAATAGCAAGGCCACAGTGTGACACACCCCTTGTTTTCATGGAATGTTTGATTTTGTACAAATCTGGAATCAATGTGACTATGGAATGATGTGCAGGGTGGATTTTACTCCTAACATGGGTTAGAGATTGTAAGACTTGTTGGCAGATATGGTTTCATTCTTTGACTTGTGCTTGTGATGCAGTAAGGAGCTTATTCAAGTGGAAGAGGAGCATTTATTTGTCAGTTGAGGTCCCTTCCAAGCAAGGACTGACATGGCTACAATCAACCTTTCACTGGCTCTCCTTGGATGAAGTCATTCTCAGTGGAAACCCAAGGTGCTTCACCTTTTTAAGCTCACCATCAGCCTAAGGGCACATGTACGCACAGAAGAGTCTTGTGGATGCATTAGGTGGATTGATCATTGGTACCTCAATGAGGGGTTTCTTCCATGGATGGTGTCATTGGTGGAATTCCTTGAGACACTTTTAATCAAGGATTGAGTATTTATTTAAACTGGTAATAAATGAACAAATAATTGTGAATGATTGTATTGATTTAAGACATCTTTCTAGAAAACATCTTCAAGGCTGTAAGAGACAGGACTTTTAAATAAAAACTCAATTGTGAAAAAATCTTATTGGCTCAAGTGTGAACTTGTGTCATTAGAATTTTTAGAATTTTAAAAAAAAGTTTTGCATGTGAAATGGAGTTGAAGGTTTGGGTTGTGAAAGATCAAGCAGAAAGGCCAATATGATGAAGAGGCATTCATTAGTTGGAAAAATAAGTTGATAAATTTTAATTAATATTCAATTAAAGAATTCGTTCTAAATTCAACAACCTTTGTTTGATTGGACCAAAATTTCCAAAATGACCATGGTGTGCATTACCTTGTAGAGGGCTTTCTAACAGAACCAAAAGAACAAGTGCCCCATGGTTTAGGAGGGTTAAGGTGTGCTAACAAAACAAAACAAATTTCTATCTTAATATTCAGATCTATTTATAAGGTAAATACAAGTTGTGAAAATGGTATTGTAAATTTGCTTTTCAAAAGCATTTGTGTAATAAAACAAAATTGCACCAATGAGTAAATGAAGTAGGAGTCACTTGTTACTTAATCATAGTACCATTATCATAGTACCATTAAATAACAAGCAGCTTGTTTTAGATTGTGCTTCAATGTGAATCATATGCTAAATCATTGGACATGATTAATAAATAAAGACATCTTTTGAATATGAAGAGTTTCTGGACACATATCTATCTATGAAGGAATGTAGTTTGTTTCATTATAGTGACGATGTTTCATTGAAATTGGTTTATGTAGGATGGGTATTTTGGTGATCGTCATTGCCACAATTTCAGAACCATTCTGGATTACAATTCATTATAAATTAAATTTTATTTTTTATGAATCTTTGTATTTTTTTTGGTCTGTTTGTATTTTGTTGTGAACTTCTCTAATGAATCGGACTTTTGTTAACATTTTGCCTAGCTAATCAAGAATGTAGGAAAATATTAATGGAACAAAATGACATATAGTGAAATTTACAAAATTTTATTTTTAATAAAAATAAAAATGATTACAACAAATTATTATGTCCACTACAAAATAATTTAATCATCATCATTGGTAGTGCAAAGCAATGTAGAGCCCAAATTTTGTTTGTCATGTTGAGATCTCCCAAACCATGGTACCTTACCCACGATGCTTTTGGTATCATTGCTTTTGGTATCATTGGAAACCTTTCAATGAGTAAAGGTGCACCAAGGTGGTTTTGTAATGTTTAAACATACAGTGCAAGAATAATTGAACATTGAACAATTTTGTCAAAGATAATTTTATAAAATCAAAAATAAAAATAAAGTGAAATTGGAGCAAGTTCTTGGCATTGTTGGAAAGCCCTTGATGAGTAGGATTTTGTGTAGGTGATATTGAGAATTTAAAACAAAGCTTAGGGGAGATATTGAATTTTGAGTAATTTTATCATTAAAATTTAATTTTAAAATTTAAATATTTTTTTAATGATTGAACTCTATTGTTGAGGTTGTATTCACACTTGTAGCATTTGCACTAGGCGAATGGCATAGGCCACACTAAAATACATTACTTAATGCATGTTAAAAAACTTTAAATATGATTATTTAGATATCATACAAAACACATGTTAATCAATAGTTATTAACGATAAAAAGAAAATGCATACTTGAAGTATGAAGGCTGGAAAGATTTTTTAACAATTCAAAAGAATATCACAAATTGTGGTTTTTGTTTTGATTGCAACATCTTTTTTTAAATAGCGTAGTTCCATTTGTGCTTACAAATCTCATCAAAGATTCGATCAATTTATTAACATTCAATATTTTTTCAATGACAATAAGGTAGATGGGTTAGGGTTCATTAACAATTTTATCCAAAATAATTTTCAATCTAAAATTTGCTCTGAATGAAATAAATGGTTTAAAAAGTTTGATCCTTGTTCTTGAGTTTTTCCATGTTGGTGGTTTGATCTTGTTATAAGGGGGCATAACTCACACTTGCTATAAAAAAATTTGGTTTAGTTTTATTAACAAGTATGGGTTTTATTTATATGCATTTGATGTGTGATAGGCATTAATGGGTTAAAAAATGAACCTTGATGAAGAACATAAATGAGTTTGTTAATGGGGAAATATAATACATGGATAACTTTGAACTTCCTTGTTTGTCATTAAATCCCATCTAGATGTTGAGCCATGCTTCATTGGGCATTCAAAATACTATGTTACATTCAAAGTACCAAAAAGTAGTTGAATAAATTGAGTAGATTCATTTCTTCTTTGGTGCCTTCAGTGCTACTAATATCTTCAAGATTTTTAAAATGTGTAGTGAACATTTTTTACATAATGGCTTTATTTCTATTTTTAAAAGTCTGTGAATCTCCATGCATTTGTCAAAATAGATTCATCCTAAAACTAGGCTCTATAGGGAGGACCTACATATCATTTGAATATTTTTCAATGAACCTTCACTTAAGACAATGGGGAGCTTAGGATGTATCACTTGGATTCACAAGCCAAAGGGTTCTCAAAATCCATACCTATAAACACCTTTAGGTTCTTCACAATTTTGTTAGAAACAAAACACATGAAAAAATTTAGATTAAAAATCACAATCATTATGACATCAATACATGGGCAAAAGAATTTTAAAAATAAAAAAATAACACAAATATGAAACCCTAATAAAAATTACATAAACATAACTATAGAAACAATTTTAAACACAAAATGATAAGGACATAACCATAGAAAACATCAAAACATGGAACCTAAAAAACCATTGAAACAAATAAACATCTAAAGAAAGAAAATTAAAACATTAATAATAAGACAAAGAAAACATTGAAACATAAATACATTGAAAAAAAACACCTTAATATTTTTTGAAACATGGAAAGTATGGAATAGACACGAAGACAACTTATGCAATGTGAGTTGAATTCATTTGTAACATTAGATATCATGATATTCATTTCAATATGAATATGATGTTTTGTTTCATTTCGCTCAACATATTCAATAAAATAAGATGTATACAATGTAATAGCTACACCCCAATTAAACCTTTATTGAAAAACATGGGTGTGAATAATTGATCTTTCTTTTATAGAGCTCCATTCCTTGGAGTCAAATTTTAATTTTTTCACGTAAGCCCAACCCATTTTTGCACATTTTATAAATCAATTGACTTTTGATGTTGCATAATAACTTAGTTTGAATCAACATATAAATTCCACTTGCACTATATTGTGACAAGGATTAATGGATTTTTTCATTGTATGGAAGAACCAAAGTCTTTTTTATACTATGAGTCTTCTTTAAGGTTTTCATGCCCCCACTAAACAAACTTTCTTCTACACATTCCCTTTTTCTTAGTGCATTTGCATGACCATTTTCACAATTCGATAGTGAATCACATAATAATGCCATTGTACTTTTGAAGGGTGCAAAAACAAAATGCATTAGAACATGAAATCCAACATCTCACCCTTTAATTTTTCATGTTTTGTAAAGAGTCACGAAAATTGATCATCATCATGTTAGATTGAATCTCTTACTTGGGCTCATTTTCAAAAAACAACATGTACTTGACAAGGCCATCCATCATCATGCAATTTGAGGTCCTTACATAAAAAAAATGTCATGTGAAGCATGTTTTGAAAATTGTGTTTTAGAAAGGATGTTTCAAAGACTAGGTTATGAAAGATTAAGTTTCAAAAAACATGTTTTGGACACATGTTGAAGAAAACATGGTCATATTTTTATAATGTTAATATTGATTGCTCAAATTTGAATATATAGAACATTTTAAATGAAAAAAAGGAAAAGTATCAACATATTTGACATTCATTAAAAGCTCAAGCAAGATGTGGGATACAATATATATATTTCAAAATAAAAAGACAAGCTCAAAAAAAAAATAGCCGAACAAAGAAGTTGAATGATTTCAAGAATATGCCATTTGGTTTTTATGAATTTAATAAGTGTTTGGTCATATTTTGATAACTTTTCTACCATAAAGTACAAGTTTTTATTAGGTTTTGGTAGGTTTCAATCAGATTCATTGTTTACATTTGAAAAGGAACTTAGATTTTGGTAGTTTTTTCCTTTTTTATAACACCCTTTTTGGGGCCTTTCATCATGTATTTTTTAGGGGTTTTTTTGGCAAGTTTTTGCATTTGGTTATTTTTGCTTGTATTTTGAGAAGGAATCATAATAGTAGCCTCCAAATCTTTGGATAATGTTTTGAACTACCTATTTATCTATAACATGTACATGTCAAAGTGTACATTTTTAGGTGGATGTGGGGGTTCTAAGCAAAAAAATGCCATTTATTTTCATCATGTCCACTAGAATTTTGAATTACCTTCTTATCCTACCCATTTGAAACATTTTGACACTCTAGAATTATTGTTGTATGTAATCACTTCATAAACAATTAATAGCCAATAATAACTAATACAATGAATATGAAACAAAACTAAAATGAATCACATGCACAATAGAGTGGTCACCACATTCCAATAAAAAATTATGCCATTGAATGAAAAAAAAAAACCTAATGAAGAAAGGTTGTTTTGGTTTCCTATTTGTTTCCTAGGTCCTTGAGCTTGTTGCCCTCTTCAATTCTATGAATTACTTGATATCAACCTTATAATATGTAGCTCAACTCCTCTAACTTTTGAGTTTGTAACTTTCAACTTTAACTTTGGTAGAATATCAAATTAGGTTAGCCAAAACAATATATTGACTAAAGTTAGAAGTCTTAAGCTACTATATCATGTTGCAACTTTCAAAAAAGTGATTGCATTGTTGTAGTAGACAATATGGCAAAAGGTTTTATCTACAAAATCCAAGATGACAACATTAGTAGAAAACCCCAAATTTGTGACTTGTTTTAGGTGACTAAAGGTGTCATTTGTGACTATTTTGATCTTTAAAATAACTACAAAAAAGAAATTTTTAGTCATTTAAAACAAGTTGCAAAATGACGTTTTTTCTATTAATGCAACTAGGTGAAAATACCTGAAATTTTGATACATTTTCAAAACCTAGAGTTGAAGATGCATTTGTCACAATTTTTTTGTGGTAGCAAATTTAATGCATTGATGTTTTCCAAGGGAGTTGAACATTACTCCAAAGAAGACATTGCCATATTGCAATGGAATATAGATTTGCAAAATAGAAAATATTAGTACTAACATCTTTATTTTGATTCATTATTGAGTGGGAAAATAGATAAGATCTAAGACTTACAATCTTGTTTAAATGCGAAAGGTAAGGTTCACGAAGACACCATGTAGGTTGCCTTCTCATAGAGCTATTCCAAAATTCTATATCTCCAACCCATATTGAGATATTGTTTCATTCCAATTTGTGATGACAACATAGAATGGAAACATTTGTAGTGTAACAAAATATTAAACATACATGTTAACAACCAGATTTAGATCAATTCTTAGATGGTTCCTCAATTTGAACTTCATGAAAGTGATGGTAGAAAAGGTACATTTATTTTCAACATCCCTTAGAACAACAACAATTGCAAGTTCAACAAGTTTGAAATATTCAAAAATTCTATTTTTCAAAATCACACTAGAAATAAACCTTCTCCAACGGTTGGATTATAATCATGCATAGGTTTCATGCTGGTTTCATTGTTGGATTGCATGACAGTCATAAAAAAACTAGATTGCTATTCAAGTAAAACATGATTTGGTAAGGGTGCATGTGATTTGTCATCTAATTGAATCATCTTGTGGCGATCGTAATGTGATTTTACAATTTGTAGATCTTTAAGGAATGTTGGCAACTTTTAATTGTACAATATTATTAAGGGTAAATAATGCTAGTAGTTACTATGAGAAATTTTATCCACTAAAATCACATTACCTTGCAACTAGAGCTCCAAAACAATGATTATACAACTACATCATAATTAAAACATGAAAATATGGGCATTTAATAAATAAAACACCACATCAAAAAATCAAGGAATTATATTATAATTGTAACTTAATGCAATTAGAACACTTATATGGTGTAATGTACACATCATACATATTAATATAGTTAATCATGTTTGATTTTTTAACAAATTGCATGTGGAAATTACATTAGAATTGGTGTAAATCTAGCACCCAATCAACAATTACGTTGCAATTAATGTACAATGTTGACACATACGATCATGATGCGTGTACACATTTCCATCGCCCATTAGTAATTAATTATGATTCCCATTGATATAACTAATTGTGTCATTATATTGTCATTATACAAATGATCTTTTTCTATTATTATTGTTGTTGTTGTTGTTCAAATGTTAATAAGGTAATATTAAACAAATTCATACTTAATATTTAATAAATAATTTTATTTTAAAAAACTTGGTCATTTGAATATTAATCAATTTATAATTAATTAATTAATTATAAAACTAGACTATTCAATAAAACTATCTAGTTCAAATAATTAAATGTCAATTCAAAAATTCATATAATTAACTATTTGCAAGATTTAATTAACAAATTATATGAATT